>OLFY01000525.1_pt1 | contig 58531 bp, 52 predicted proteins | sample 1605611 | NCBI WGS metagenome assembly OLFY01 (sample SAMEA3888923, study PRJEB22519) | human gut metagenome | biome: human gut; feature: human-associated habitat; material: faeces | place: Denmark | collected 2011 | reverse complement strand
TATTTCATTAAAATACCCCCAATACTGGGTGTCCAGTATTGGGGGTACATATCACCGCTAGGCGGTTTTTTTCATGCCGTAATTACTTACGATACGTAAGGATCAGCACGACCAGAGTTGCGAAAGCAATCATCAGAGATAACGCTTCGAAAACAGTCATAACATCACCCCCACTCGCTAGGGAGTAGAAAAACTGACTACCAATTGTCTCAAAATGTATTATAACATAATATTGATATTTTTAAAATACACCTCTAAAGGTGTATTTTTTATTTTAAGCATATTTAATAATAAAGATACCAGATTCTATCCCAGCCTCTTTTATATTAAATGAATTGTACTACTGTACCCATTAATCTACTATATTTCCCGTCGCTAATTGCTTTGACGTAAATTATAGCATGACCTTTCATTGCTAAAGCCTTGGTTTTCAGTTTAATGAGTTCAACTTCCCAATCTTGCGTACTGTCTCCTAAAGAACCATCTGAGAAAATGATTCCCATGATAGAATATTCTTGTTTTAAGTCGCCGGTTGTTGTAATAATAGAATCATAATCTGTTTCAGGATTTTTGTTTGAACTAAACCATCCCATTTGCTACACTCCTTTGTTCTTATGGTGAAGTTGGCTATATTATATTATTTTATTGCGTGAAAAGCAAATGTTTTTCAAAGAGATCGTGTTGTAAAGAATCTGCATTTTTATTCTTTTGAGTGTTTCATTGTTTATAATGAAAGGCTCAGATTTTCGAGTGATTTAATGTGATACAAGATTGTATGATTTGTGTGGAAGAAAATTGTTTATAATCGTTCAAATTATTTTCAAAGTTACAACAATGTATATAAATAAAAAATCCTATTGCAGACTAACTCAGAACATCTGCAATAGGATTTTACGCTTATTTCATATTAAATTATGCAACAGCGCCGGCTTTCCCCTTACTTGCTCAGGTACTCGTTAATAGCAGCTGCAGCCTTCTTGCCTGCGCCCATAGCGCTGATTACGGTTGCAGCACCGGTTACGATGTCGCCACCGGCGAACACGCCCGGAATAGAGGTAGCACCTGCCTCGTCGGCAACGATGTTACCGCGCTTGTTGACCTCCAGATCAGGGGTAGTCTGCTTAATCAGCGGGTTCGGACCTTGGCCGATAGCCATAACTACCATGTCAACATCGAGCACATACTCGCTGCCTGCGATAGCTACAGGAGAGCGACGGCCGCTGGCATCTGCTTCTCCCAGCTCCATTTTAATGCACTTCAGGCCGTTAACCCAGCCCTTTTCATCGCCCAGAATAGCAACCGGATTGTTCAGCAGGCGCAGCTCAATGCCTTCTTCCTTAGCGTGGCCAATTTCTTCCTTACGTGCGGGCATTTCCTCCTCGCTGCGACGGTACACGATATATACCTGCTCCGCGCCAAGGCGCTTCGCGGTACGCGCTGCGTCCATAGCTACGTTGCCCGCGCCAACGATAGCAGCCTTCTTGCCAACGTATACAGGTGTAGCGTAGTTCGGGAATTCGTAAGCCTTCATCAGGTTTACACGTGTCAAAAATTCGTTGGCGGAATATACGCCGTTAAGGTTTTCGCCGTCAATCTGCATAAAGTGCGGCAGACCGGCACCGGTGCCAACATAAACAGCACTGAAGCCTTCCTCCTCCATCAGCTCCTTGATGGTGAAGGTGCGGCCGATAACAGCGTCAACTACAATTTTTACGCCCAGCTTTTTCAGTGCGGAGATTTCATGCTGTACGATTTCCTTGGGCAGACGGAACTGCGGAATACCATACATCAGCACGCCGCCTGCAGCATGCAGCGCTTCGTACATGGTTACATCATAGCCCATTTTTGCCAAATCACCAGCGCAAGTCAGACCGCTGGGGCCGCTGCCTACTACGGCAACCTTTTTGCCCTTGCGTTCTGCCGGAGCTTCTACATCGTTGTCCAGGCCATGCTCACGCGCATAGTCGGCAACAAAGCGCTCCAGACGGCCGATTGCTACAGGCTCGCCCTTAATGCCCAGCACGCATTTACCCTCGCACTGGTTTTCCTGCGGGCAGACACGTCCGCAGACAGCAGGCAATGTACTCTTTTGCTTAAGAATTTTATAAGCCTCGGCAAAGTTTTCCTGTGCCACCTCATGGATAAACTTAGGAATATCAATATTAACCGGGCAGCTGCCTACACAACGCGGTTTAGGGCAGTTCAGGCAGCGCTGTGCCTCGTCCACCGCCATTTCCTTAGTGTAGCCAAGTGCTACCTCCTGAAAGTTTTTGTTACGCACATCAGCCGGCTGCTCCGGCATAGCATTTCTCATTCCTCCACGCATTTGCAATGACCTCCACAGCTATATTCCAGTGCTTCCTGGTCCTTGTACATCTGCTGACGCATTACCAGGTTCGCAAAATCTACCTCGTGAGCATCAAACTCCGGTCCGTCTACACAGGCAAATTTGTTCTCGCCGCCAACCATTACACGGCAGCCGCCGCACATGCCGGTGCCGTCTACCATGATGGTGTTGAGGCTGGCTGTAGTTTTTACGCCGAAGGGTTTGGTGGTCGCTGCCACGTTTTTCATCATGATAACAGGGCCGATAGCCAATACCAGGTCAACCTTCTCGCCTGCTTCCAGCATTTCACGCAGCGGGTCGGTTACAAAGCCTTTGCGGCCTGCACTGCCGTTATCGGTGGTCAAAATCAGATCGTCGCTGATAGCAGCCATTTTATCCTGCCAGATTACCAGATCCTTGTCGCGCGCACCGATGATGGAGATAACCTTGTTGCCCAGCTCGTGATATGCACGCGCAATGGGATAAACAGGCGCAACGCCGATGCCACCGCCAACTACTACAACAGTACCGAACTTGCCCATCTCGGAAGGATGTCCCAAAGGACCTACTACGTCAAGAATATCGTCACCCTCGTTAAAGGTGTCGCACAAGTGCTTGGTGGTGTTGCCCACAGCCTGCACGATTAAGGTGATATAGCCTTTTTCACGGTCAAAATCCGCAATAGTCAGAGGAATACGTTCGCTGTATTCGTCAGTGCGGATGATAACAAACTGTCCCGGATGGCATTTGTGTGCCACCAGCGGCGCGTCTACGACGAACTCGTAAACAGCAGGTGCTAAATTTGCTTTGGTAATGATTTTAGCCATTTTCTTGCTTTTCTCCTTTTGCTGCTAATTGCTATTTATTCAAGAGCTTTCTAGTGCAAGCCTCAGCTTCCGCGTAAATCTTTTCTTCGTCAAAGGTCAGCAGCTTGCCTGCTTCCACAACCTTTTTGCCTGCTACGAAAACAGTGTCGGCGTCAGTGCTGCTTGCTGCATAAACCAGCTGGGACAGCTTATTGTGACGCGGATACCAGTAAGGCTTATGCATATCCCACAGTACGATATCTGCCTGCTGGCCTGCCTCCAGAAGGCCTGTATCAGCAAAGCCCAGAGTTTTTGCACCGTCAACGGTTGCCATCTCCCACGCTTTTTTAGCAGGAACAACGAGGGGATCAAAGGTGGTTGCCTTATGCAGCATTGCGGCAGCGCGGCATTCCTCCAGCATATCCAGATTGTTGTTGCTGGATGCGCCGTCCGTGCCCAGACCAACACAAATGCCCTTGTTCAGCATTGCCGCTACCGGTGCGATACCGCTTGCCAGCTTCAGGTTGCTCTGCGGGTTATGCGCTACACGCACGTGCTTGGCAGCCATGATATCCATATCCTCGTCGGTCAGATGTACGCAGTGCGCAGCAATGGTACCCAGCTCAAACATGCCCAGCTTATCCATCAGCTGAATCGGTGTCATGCCATGCTCCTTAACAACGGTATCAACCTCAAATTTAGTTTCGCACAGATGCATCTGGATTTCAGCCTTGTTGGCAGCAGCCTCGGCAATAACCTTTTCCAGATAATCTACCGGGCAGGTATAAGGAGCGTGCGGACCGTAGGTGATGCGGATACGACCGTTGTCATAGCCCTGCCAGTTCTTCGCCAGCACAGTGTTCTCTGCCAGCTTTATGTCCTTGTCCGGAGCTACGCCGATCAGGCCGCGGCTGAGGTTGGCGCGGATACCGGTTTCGGCGCAGGCACGCGCAACGTCCTCCATGAAGGCGTACATATCAGCAAAGCAGGTAGTACCGCCCTTCAGCATTTCTACGATGCCCAGCATTGCGCCCCAGTAGATGTCGTTAGCGTCCATCTTGTCTTCAATCGGCCAGATTTTGTTTTGCAGCCAGTCCATGAGCGCCATGTCATCGGCATAGCTGCGCAGCAGCGTCATAGAAACGTGGCCGTGGGTGTTGACCATGCCTGCGGTAGCCAGCTTGCCCTTGCCGTCCACAATTTCGTCGGCAGCAAAGTCTGCAGGCACGTCCTTGCCTACATAAACAATCTTATTATCTTCAACGGCGATATTCTGCATTTCACCGTTCGGAGTATGCAGAAGCTCGATATTTTTAATCAGTAGCTTAGCCAAAAGATTTCACTTCCTTGGTATAAATTAAGTCCTGCCTCCCTGTATAATGCTTAGGGAGGCCGATGACAGTGATATTATTGTTTTCTACTCTTCGCCCTGCTGACGTTTGGAGTAATGCTTTTCATAAAAATCATGCATAACGTCCACGTCCTCACAGCTCAGCTCGTACACCTTATTGCCGGTGCCTGCACAGATTACGGCAATTTGCGCCGCCTTTTCCAGAATTTCGGCAGCAAGCAGTGCCTCTGCCAAATTCTTGCCCCAGCACACAGCGCCATGGTTGGCCAGCAGAACAGCCTTTTTGCCGTTCAGCGCGCGCACGGTGTTCTCCGCCAGCTCCTGCGTACCGCAGAGAGCGTACTGGGCACACTCCACCCTGCCGCCGATAATCTGCACGATATCCTCGATAATCGCCGGCACTCCCTGATGCATAGCCGCAAGCGCACTGGCATAAATGCTGTGCGTATGGATTACGGCACCTGCCTCGGGATAGGCGTTGTAAATGGCGGTGTGCACCTTCAGTTCGGAAGAAGGAATGCGCTTACCCTCAACAACTTCGCCATCACGGTTGATAATGACAACGTCCTCAGGCGTCAGCGTTTCATAACCGTGACCGGAGGGTGTGATAGCAATATTCTGCGCGTCAATGCGGCAGCTGATGTTGCCCCAGGAGCCTGCAACGAGCTTTTTTTCAATCAGCGCATGGCCTGTTTCCACAATGGCAGCACATGCACTTTCTTTAGCAAATAACTGCGTTTCCATGATTATTCGGCAGCCAGATATGCCTTCTGCTCATCGCTCAGGGTGTCGATGCCTGCTCCCATAGCCTGCAGCTTCAAGGCAGCGATTTCGGTGTTCAGCTCTTCCGGCAGTACATACAGTTTGTTTTCCATTGCTCCCTTGTGGTCGAGCAGATATTTCATAGCCAGGAACTGCATAGCGAAGGACAGGTCCATTATTTCAATCGGGTGACCGTCACCGCATGCCAGGTTAACCAGACGGCCTTCGCCCAGCAGGTTCAGCTTACGTCCGTCAGCCATGGTGTAGGTCATAATATTTTTGCGTACTTCATACGGAGCAACTACGGAAAGCTCCTCCAGATGATGTTTGTTGATTTCTACGTCGAAGTGGCCTGCGTTGCACATAACAGCGCCGTTTTTCATAACCTCCATATGCGGTTTGGTGATTACGTCCTTGCAGCCAGTTACGGTTACAAAGATATCGCCGTGTTTTGCAGCCTCCTGCATCGGCATAACGCGGAAGCCGTCAAATACTGCTTCAATACCCTTAATCGGGTCAACCTCGGTAACGATAACGTTAGCGCCCAGGCCCTTGGCACGCATAGCAACGCCCTTACCGCACCAGCCATAGCCTGCAACAACAACAGTTCTGCCTGCTACGGACATGTTGGTGGTACGCATGATGCCATCCCAGGAGGATTGACCGGTACCGTAACGGTTATCAAACAGATACTTGCAATAAGCATCATTAACGGCAATCATCGGGAATGCCAGATGACCTGCTGCAGCCAGAGCCTTCAGACGATGTACGCCGGTGGTAGTTTCCTCGCTGCCGCCCATCAGGTTAGGAATCAGGTCACGACGTTCGCCGTGCAGCATATTAACCAAATCGCCGCCGTCATCAATAATCAGCTGCGGCTCGCTCTTTAACGCCTCGCGCAGATACATATCATATTCTTCGTTGGTGCAGCCATGGGTTGCGAAAACAGTTACGCCGCTGTCAACCAGTGCTGCGGCAATTTCGTCCTGAGTGGAAAGCGGGTTGCTGCCGGTAACAACAACATTAGCGCCTGCGTTCTTCAGCACAAGTGCCAGATAAGCAGTTTTTGCTTCCAGGTGAATGGTTACAACCATGTTGATGCCCTGGAAGGGCTTAGTTTTGCTGTATTCATCGTTCAGATGGTTCAGCAGGGGCATATATTCCTTTGCCCACGCGATACGTTGATGACCTAACGGTGCCAATTTGATGTCTTTAATAATGCTTTGCATAAATCTAAAAATCCTCCTTTAATATATGCTCTTTAATCTTTCAAAAGAGCCTGCAATTTCTTAATACTTTCTGTATACGGCGCTTTGAGCACACCATGCTCGGTAATAATACCGGTAATAAGCTCTGACGGTGTCACGTCAAACGCAGGGTTAAACACTGCCACGCCCTCAGGCGCAGTCTGCTCGCTGCGGAAATGACGTACCTCGTCGGCCTTGCGCTCCTCAATAGGAATCTGCGCACCTGTAGCAATGGAAAAATCAAAGGTGCTCGTCGGTGCGGCGATATAAAACGGAATTCCGTGCGCCTTCGCCGCTAGTGCCACGCCATAGGTGCCGATTTTGTTCGCCGTGTCGCCGTTGGCCGCAATTCTGTCGGCACCGACAACAACAGCGTTCACGCCCTTCGTGCGCATGGCCCATGCTGCCATATTATCGGTAATCAGCGTAACCGGAATGCCGTCCTCAAACAGCTCAAACGCCGTTAAGCGTGCACCCTGCAAAAGCGGACGTGTTTCGTCAGCATAAACCATTTTCAGCTTGCCCTGTGCATAGGCACTGCGGATAACGCCCAGCGCCGTGCCCCAACCGCAGGTTGCCAATGCGCCTGCGTTGCAGTGCGTCAGCACTACGGCAGCGTCAGGCAGCACAGCAGCGCCGTATTCGCCCATACGCTTATTCATGGTGATATCGTCCGCATAAATCTGCTCGGCCTTCTCCTCCAGCGCCTTGATAATCGCCGCAGGTGACTTGTCCTCGCCGTTCAGGCGCACAGCCAACGCATACTGCAGATTCGCCGCCCACGCCAAATTTACCGCCGTCGGACGCGCAGTAATCAGATCTGCGCGCACAACGTCCAGTGCACCCAAAAAGTCAGGTTTGTCCGCAACCTCGCGTGCACTCAGCACCATAGCGAAGGCAGCGGCAGCGCCGATTGCCGGAGCACCGCGCACCTCCAAGCGTTCAATCGCCACTTTCACGCGCTTGTAATCCACGCAGGTAATCCATTCTATCTTTTGCGGCAGCAGAGTCTGGTCCAGCAGTACCAGGCTCCCCTGCTCCCAACGCATAGTTTCTACCATAACAACCTCTTACAGCTTAAAGCCGCCAAACTCCTGCATAGCGTGATGGCAGTTGCACTTCGCCTCAGTAGGCTCTTCATAAGCGATGAAGGACAGAATCAGCTTTTCCATATTCTTAATGCTCAGTGCCATAGCGTCGCAAACCTCTTTATGGGAAAGCGGTGTCGGGGAAATGCCTGCTGCCATATTGGTAACGATGGAGCAGTTAGTGTAGCACATCTCTGCCTCACGCGCCAGAATGGACTCAGGCATATTGGTCATGCCAACCAGATCACCGCCCAGCATAGCGAACATTTTAATTTCGGCAGCACTTTCAAAGCGCGGGCCTTCGGTGCAAACATAAACACCGTGCTTATGGAAGGTGATATCCGTTCTCTCCAGACATTTGATAACCTTTTCGCGCAAAGTCGGGCAATACGGATAGGTGAAATCGCAGTGCGCTACACCACGCTCGGGGGAATCATAGAAGGTGTTGATGCGGCTCTTGGTGAAGTCCAGCACGTTGTCGCAAACTACGAAGTGACCTGCCTTCATCTCCGGGTTGAGGGAACCGACTGCGGTAGTAGCAAAGATCTCCTCTGTTCCCAGGCTCTTCATAGCCCAGATGTTGGCACGGTAGTTTACCTTGTGGGGCGGTACGGAATGGTCTACGCCGTGACGGCTTACGAAAACCACCTGATTACCGCTCATTGTGCCGATGTTGCACAATGCTTTACCAAACGGTGTTTCTATAATCTTTTTTTCGAATCCCTTTAGGGTATCGGGATTATCAATACCGGTTCCGCCGATGATAGCAATTTTACGCATATGCTTTGCCTCCTTTATAGTTAAATGTGAGAATGAAAACTGTTTGCAAAAGTATGTTATTACGCATAATATCTATGCAGATTCTCCACACTTTTTCTATTATATAATACCATAAATAAGGCATAATTTAAAGAGCAAAGAAAAAGCACTCTCAGCAGGTGTGAGAGTGCAAAGTGGGTGTGGGTTAATCTTTAAGCAATGCTTCGATTTTCTTTTTAGCTTCTTCTAACGTATTACAATGATCAAGAATATGTAAACATTGATATGTTACTCTTTCTTCAACTTGCTTGACAAGAAGTTCAGCGCATTGCTCATCTTCTAATTCTTCAATCTTTTTTTGAATATCATCCATTTTTAGCATCTCCTTATAATAATTTAAATTTTATTGCTGGCAAAGCTTAAGATAAGCTTGCTTAATTACTTTAGCCATCAGTATTCTTCTTTGTCGTAAAAACTCCATATAATCTAATTCGGCAAAATTTAACGGCAATGCATGCTCTGCACATGATTTCTTATAATCAGCTTCGCCTAACTTATTTCTATACTTTGCAACATAAAATTCAGGTGCATTATCTGAAATATCAATATTAGTTGCATAATCAAGATATGTATAGTTTGCAATCTGATTTCTATCTCTGTCTGTTGTGTAACCAAGTTGCGTTAAATAATGTTTAGGAAAAATATGATGCTTATCAATTGCATTTTTACTGCCGCTTGCTCCTGGCACAAAATATTTTGCCAACTGCGATGTACTAAATAGCATAGGAGTATTTAACACAATTTGTGAAGCAATGTAAGCGTTCCATGCAGGAGAATTTGCTGATGCACTGTTTAACTCATTCGGAAGCGTAATATTGAAGTAATCATCACTGAATCTTGCAGAAATAGTTTCTTCCAAATATGCAATTAGTTCCTCAGCATTTTTAATACTACGTAAATCAGCAAATTGCTTTTCAACAGTGCTTTCCGTAGAATCCGTATAGAACGAAGTCACTGTACCCATAAAAAACCACTTACTGATAATATTTTTAAGCTGCATAGCAGTTACGTTAAAATCATATTTAGCAATAAGATATAAGATATAGCTAAAAATCACAGCATTTTTAGCAGATATTTGATTTTTATTGATGTAACCCGCTTCACCAATAATATTGAGGAATGAATGCCAATTGTTGAGGTTCATTACTTTTTCTAATGCAGCTTTGAAAGTATCAAGATTTTTTTGTCTTTCTTCAGATGAGTATTTACCAGTATCTAAGTCTTTACCTCTCAATAACATATAAGCATAACGCAACCTAGCCCTTCTGAAACCTAATCCGACAGCCATTCTAATCAAATGAGATGGCTCGACTGCTAAAATATTATTATAGGATGTTCCGTCACGAGGAATTCTTGATTCTTTACAAAATTGATTGATACGGTCATTAGTCGAATTTTCATATACAGAAATCAATGTTTGTATAAAATTATTTTCATTAAGGCTTTGTCCACCGGAATTAACACGAACAAAAATATCTGCGACATCTTCTTCCGGTGCATCATAGCTGATTTCAAGCGTAGGCAGTGAATAATCTGTTAAATTGAGCAGTGCGTTTATATTATTTTCGATTAAATCTTCTTCTGCATCTGTAAGACGATCCATATATTTTTTCTCTCTGCTATCATTTAACTCTCTTATATATCGTCTTCTCAATGTACTGATTGTATTATTTTCCTTAGCAAGAAATACATCTGATACCTTAGATATCCATTCCGGTGCTTTTTCTAATGCAGAAGTAAACACCGCAAATTCTCTTGTTAATGGATTAAAAGAAATTCTTATTTCATGTTCAGCAAAGTTCTTATCCACAATCTTTACACCATACATAGATGCTACAAGTGCTGTCAATCTTTGCTGTCCGTCAATCACCAATTCTTTTGCTTCTACATAGGTTTTGTCATTAGAACCAATAGAATTTTTTTTGCTTTCATAATTTGCCGGTGATTCCCACAGCATAATATATCCAATGGGGTATCCCCTAAGCATAGAGTCAAAAAGCTCTCTTACTTTGCTGTCTTGCCACACAAAAGGTCTTTGCAAATCAGGAAGACCTATTCGACCGGATTCTACACCTCTAACTAAATCTCCAACTTTACTCGGTATGTTTTTAAAAAGCTCCTTTGTCATATATCAACCCTCTGTTTCTTGTGTTAGGTATTTATATACTTTCAAAATAACACAAAATATACATATAGTCAATAGTTAATTTTTTCAATTGAAATTTATCAAATTGCTAGAAAATCGAATGTAATTTATTTTTCAGTCTGCAATACATATTTTATACTTCTTGCTGCACCAACTCTTTTTATGATTCCCTCAATCTGCATATCACGCAATATGGTTCTTGCTCTTCTAGGCTTAACATTAAGAATAGTTGCTGCTATTTTTGCAGTAATATTTTCATTATCCTTAATATAGGACAATATCAAAGCTTTTTGCTCCTTACTTTCTTCCGGCACTGCTTGCTTAGTATCCGGCACTGCTTGCTCAGTATCCGGCACTGCTTGCTTAGTATCCGGCAATGTTTGCTCAGTATCCGGCACTGCTTGCTCAGTATCCGGCACTGTCAACTCATTTATTAGGACATCAGAGCCTTCATTTGCATTTTTATTAGGACATTGGGCACTTGTCAGCCCAACTTCTCCCAAACTTTCAACAGGTAATATCAAGCATACCCTGTCAGGATTTTCCTTTTCTGTAATATCCGGCATAGCAAAATCAGTACCAGTCCAAGCTTTAAATATCATAGGTAAACCACTGCCAGCACGTTCACCTATATTTATTAGACTAAACATTTTTATTAAGCCGGAATTACGTGGATCGGAAATTCCGCCATTTATTGCTTCATCTAAATCAATTCTGAATGTACCGGCATTAGTCATCGTTATACTGGTAAGATTTCTTTCAATAACAACACCTGTATTTCCATAGTAATCAGCGTTGATTAAGGTATTTGCCAAAGCTTCTCTTAAAGCCTTATGCAATTCTGTATCATCAATGCGACTTATCCCGTCTAAGGCAAACGGTACTTTAACAGACTGAGCAATGCGGTTATATACACGGAAATAAAAATCATATATATTACCGCTCCAATCACCGGAACTGGAAACAAACCTATCACTCCAACGAGTATCATCATCTAGCTTTTCGCGATAATCCAAAAAATAATGCGGATATTCTCTGACAATCTCATACTCGTACCCGAACATCAATAAGCCTGCAGCAGTAGGATGTAATTTACCATCAGCATCTCTGCCGACTGCCCCTATACGATAGAGAAAATCAACATCTTCAAGTGCTTCCCAAACATGCCCCGGTCTTATCCCCTGCATTCTTATGCGGTAGCGTTTAATAGTATCTTTATCAAAGACATCTAAATTCATGTTTCCTAAGACAAGCATATCCTGTGTTTTAGGCGAAGCATCGCGCAGCATTGCCTGAATAACCTCTTTGGTACAGCGATAATCACCCTCGCCATTGCGTTTGTATGACTAAAACAAATTACCATCAAGGTATATAGGCTTATCATATCTCTGTGCGCGCGGCACACTAATAATAATGATCTTTTTACCGTCGAATTCACGAACTATAACATCTTTATCGTTAAGGACATTGATACTGATTTTGCTTTGATTGTTGATGATATTCCAAAAGTCTATTACTAATGCATCAGCATCATTTACACCTTCAACATGCAACTGATGTTGCGCATCTTCTGTAACACCAAGTAAAATTATACCACCATTAGTATTAGCAAATGCAGAATAAGTTGCCCACAAACTCTTCGGCAGGCCAACGGCAGCCGCTTTTGCTTCCAAACGATTATTTTCTTTGTATTTTTCGATGTTAAAAAAGTCTAGCATAGGAAATCACCTTCAAATCAGCAATTTATAATAAAAATAGCTTTAAAAATATTCTTGACAGAAAATTCTTGTTAACGTATATAACACATAACTTCTTAAGTCCATTATACTCGATAAAAATAGTTTTAACAAATATATTTGCATCAAAAACTTTAATTACTTCTCCACTATCTCCAGCAGCTCCTGCGGTCTTGCAATCACAAAATCCGGCCTGCCCTCCTCCAGCAGCTTTTCCCAGCCAAAGGCCGTATAGCGCACGGCAACGGTTTTCGTCCCCGCACTGCGTCCGCTCTGCAAATCGAAGGGACTGTCGCCGACGCACAGGCACTCCTCCGCCTGCAAGCCCAGCTTGGCACAGGCTGCCAGCATCGGCTCGGGATGCGGCTTGCTCTCCTTCGTATCGCCCAGAGCAACGTTCGCATCAAAATACTGCGTCAGCTGCAGGCAGTCCAGCCCACGGCGCAGCATCGGCGGCTTCTTGGAGGTGACCACCGCCAGCTTAATGCCCTGTGCCTTCAGCTGCTCCAGCGTTTCCTTCACGCCGGGGATAGGACGAATCATATCATCGTGATGTGCGTTATTATATTCTCTGTAAGTGTCGCGCATAGTTTCCACCAGCTTGGGCTTACCGGAAAGAGCAATCATTGCCTCCGGCAACGGCAGGCCGAAGGTAGCTACAATCTTTTCACGCTCCGGTGTAAAGCCCAGCACCTCACGGCAGGTGTGCTCAAAGGTGGCAATAATCAAATCTATGGTATTGGCAATAGTGCCGTCAAAATCAAAAAGTATTCCCTTAATCTGCATCTTCATATCCTCTCCGCTCTTTTTGCTCATCTTCATAACGTTTGTATAAGCATAATAAATTTATTATATCATGTTTACCTGCCTTTGCGCACTAAAAAAGCACTCCCGCTTGCGCAGAAGTGCTTATAAAGCTTATTTTTCGTCCTTTTTGGCAAAGACTACTTCCTTAGGACCGTCGTTTACTGCGTCCTCGGGAATAATTACATCGTCGAAGCTGATGCCACGGGTGTGCAGCGTATGGCTCCACTCATGGTCGTGGCGGTGCCACCAGCCAAGGGCTGTAATAGGAATCCAGCTGTAAATAAACAGCGGGTACAGCAGCAGATACATCCAGGACTTGAAGGAAGCGCGGATTTTCCACAGTACCGCTACCGGGAAAATATACTGACCGATACCAACCAGAGTCCAAACCTCTACCGGAATAATGGTATACAGGATATTGGTGTAGAACGGATAGAAGTTATAAATATAGCTGCAAAGCACGAAGAACGTGGAAATCATCAGGAAGTACGGCTGAATGAGGTTCACAGAGCAGTCCAGCATGACGATATTGCGTGTCTTGATTGCTTTTTGGATCATCGGGATGAGATAGCGGTCCGCAACGTCAAAGTGACCCTGCGACCAACGCTTACGCTGGTTCCAGGTCTGCTTGAAGGTCAACGGCTTTTCATCGTAAATGATTGCATCATGTGCCCAAGTTGTAGGAATGCCTTCCATCATCGCCTGAATGGTGAACTCCATATCCTCGGTAAGGCAGGTTGCACGCCAGCCGTAACGCTTCAATACCTCGGTATCAAAGCACATACCGGTACCGCCAAGGCAGCAGGACAGGCCCATGTTGTACTTTGCCAGGCTCCATACATGGTTAACAATCCAGAAGGAAATTGCAAATACGCCGCTTACCCAGGTATCAGTCGGGTTTTTGGCATCCATATAGCCTTGGATAATGCGTTCGCCGTTGCACAGACGGCTGTTCATCTCCTGCAGGAAGTTGGGATGCACCAGGTTATCGGCATCGAAAACGCAAACCGCATCATACTTTTTATCCAGCTTGAACAGTCTGTCGAACATCCACGCGAGAGCAAAGCCCTTGCCCTTACCGGTTTCGCTGAAGCGCTCATGCACCAGTGCGCCGGCCTTGCGTGCAACCTCAGCGGTTTTATCCGAGCAGTTGTCCGCAACAACATAGATATCATATAAAGCGTCATTGTAATTAAGACGGCGCAGGTTATCTACTAATTGAGCAATAACTCTTTCCTCGTTATGCGCGCAGGCAATCAAGGCAAAGGTCTTGCTTTCATTATATATCTTAACTTCCTTCTTCTTGCCGAACAGGCCGAACCAAGAAACAAAAAAGTAGTAGAGCGTAAAAAATATAATCAATAGCTGCAAAGGTATCATGATTATATCAAAAGCTGTATACATCAAAAATCTCCTTTACTCCCCTAACGGCAAATTATTTGTTCTTACCTGTAAGAGCACGGTAAACATGGTTTACAATGCCTGCCAGCGTATAGGTGAACATTGCTACAAACGGCCACGCACCGGGACGCTCGTACAGCATTACGGCACCGACGATTACGGCAATGATTACGGGCAGACGGTACATAGGATTACCCTTGCCCTTGAAATCCGGAAATTTAACCTCACTGTACATGATGCAGGCAATTACCAGAGTAACTGCTGCCAGCACAGCCGGAGCGAATTGATAGCCGGAAACAACATAGGTTGCCAAGAAGCAGGCACCTGCCGGAATAGGCATGCCCTGAAAATAACCGTGTACAACACCGGTATTGCAGTTGAAGCGTGCCAGACGCAGGCAGCCGCCCACAGCGAAGAGTGCGGCGATAACCTGACCTGCAAGGCCAAGCTCCTGCAGACCATACATATATATCATGATGGCAGGCGCAACGCCGAAGGAGCACATATCGCAAAGAGAATCCATCTCTTTGCCGAAGTCACCACCGCCAACGCCGAGAGCGCGGGCAGCACGGCCATCCATAGAGTCAAAAATCACAGCGATTACGATAAAAACGGGGGCAAGGAAGAAATCACCCTCGATAGTTTTAAAGATAGACAGCACACCGAAAATAAGGCTCGCAGAGCTGATGCTGTTCGGAATCAGACGACGCCAGTTCATTGTTCTTTAACCCTCCCCACTACGGTAATACCGCCAACAACCTTATCACCCTTCTTAACGGTGATTTCAACATTTCTGGGCACAACCAGCTCCGTGCTGGAGCCGAATTTGATCATGCCGTAGGTTTCTCCCTGTTTGAGGTTGGTGCCTACAGTTACCCAGGAAACGATGCGGCGTGCCAGCAGGCCGGCAATCTGGATTACCAGGAAGCGCATACGGCCGTTATCCATACCGATAGCATGACGCTCGTTTTCAAAAGAAGCGTTTTTCTCATACGCAGGCACGAACTGACCGCAGGTATAGCGCTGATATTTGATTTCGCCGTCGAGCGGCGCACGGTTGGTGTGTACGTTGAATACGGAAAGGAAGATAGTTACCTTAGTCGCAGGCTCGTTGAGATATTCATCATCAAAAATTTCATCTACGCCCATTACCGTACCGTCTGCAGGCGAATACAGGATGTTGGGATCATAAGGCGTAACGCGGTGAAAATCGCGGAAGAAGTAGGCAAAGTATAACGCCAGCACTACGGGGATTACGGCCCACACAGCGCCGAAGAAATAATATACTATTGCAGCCACCAACAGAGAAACACCAACATAAATATAACCATCTTTTACAATAAACATATAAAGCCTCGCTTTCCTGCGAATATTTCTTTTGATTTCAGCTTAAATCAGCAAACATTTCCAAACTGACTGTGCAGTCTGTTTTTTGCGGATATAAAAAGTGATGGAATGCTACTTCCATCACTTTATTATAATACACCAACCTGCTTTTGTCTATATAAGTGTAAAATTCTTAGCACTTTCGGCAAGCACAACATTTTTCGGTATGTATCAGAACTTGGATGCCATTACTTTGATTACGAACTTAGGCAACGCCATCATGCGCATAAAACGGCTTGGCTGCTTATAGAGGCGGAAGGCCCATTCCAGAGAAGCATCCTGCATCCATTTCGGTGCGCGCTCCATTTTACCGGCGAGCACGTCAAAGCTGCCGCCGATGCCCATCAGAATTTTTGCGTTAAGCTCCGCGCGGTGTGCCACCAGCCATTTCTCCTGCTTCGGTGCGCCCAAAGCAACGAAAAGCATATCTGCACCGCTGGCGTTAATGTCCGCAATAATCTGCGGCACATCCTCATCTTTGAAATAACCGTTGTGGCAGCCAACTACCTTTACGCCCGGATAAAGCTCCTCGGATTTTGCTTTGGCAGCTTCGGCAACGCCGGGACTGCCGCCGAAGAAGTACGCCTTGTATCCCTTGTGCGCCGATAAATCCAACAGCTCGTTGTACAGGTCAAAGCCTGCTACACGCTCCGGCACCTTGTAGCCCAGGTGTCTGCCTGCCCACACGGCACCGGCACCGTCAGGCAGCACCAGCTCCGCATCCTCGCAGATAATTTTTTTGTACTCTGCGTTTTCCTGGCACATCATGATGATTTCGGCATTGGCAGTAACAACGAAGGTCTGCTCCTTGGCGAGCATTCTTTCTTCAAGCGTTTTCACTGCCTCCTGCATAGTCATTGCGTGTACAGGCACGCCTAATATTTTAATCGGGTCTTGCATATGTTTTGCCCCCTCTTTTCTGCATAATAATACTACTATTGTACACTACTTTAATGATTATTTCAAATCCGTATAAGAAAAAGCGAACCCTCAGACAAATAATGCCGAGGGTTCACCTGAATTGCTTTACTGTATATATGCCTTCAGCACATCGCTCTGCTTGTCAAGGCACAGATACTTGTAGACCGGTCTGCCAACGCTGCCGCGGTGCAGATCCAGCTTCAGCAGATGCAGGGATTTCAAAAACTCCAGATATTTACGGATAGAAACGCGGGAGATTCCTACCATGCCTGCCACCTCTTCGGTAGTAAACATGCCGTCAATACCGCAGATGCAATCCCAAACAGTGCCTAAGGTGTTTTTATCAAGTCCCTTTGGCAAAGTTACCGCAACCTGATTTTCCTGACGCATAATAGTAGTATCAAGGTCAGCCTGCTTAATGATGCCCTGCTCCTCAACAATCTGATAACGCTTCAGATAATTGTTCAGTGCAAGGTTAAAGCGTTCAAACTCAAAGGGCTTGATAATATAATCGACAGCGCCCAAACGCAGCGCCAGCTTAATTTTATCCTTATCGTTTGCTGCCGAAACGATGATGACATCTACATCATAACCATTCTCGCGTATTTTAGCCAAAAGCTGTAAACCATCCATAGTAGGCATAAAGACATCAAGAATGATTAAATCGTATTTGTTCTGACGCAGCAGCTTCAGTGCAGTATCTCCGTTGCCGGCAATATCACACAGCTGAAACCCCTTAATCTGGCTAAGATAGTGCTCATGTAATTGGGCAACCATCGGGTCATCTTCTACAACTAACACGTTAATCATCTTAATCCCCCTCTTTCCTGGTCGGAAGCCTTACGGTAAATGTAGTGCCCTCACCCGGAGCAGACTCCACAGTAATGGTGCCATTAAGGTTATTGATGCTTTGCTTAACCAGATATAAGCCAAAGCCATGACCGCTTTCGCACTTGCTGCTGAAGCCACGCTGGAAGATATGTTCGCGTACCTCGTCACTCATACCGGGTCCGGAATCCTCCACGACAATAACAATCTCGCGGTCAAAATCCAGAATCGAGAGATTAACGATGCGTTCACCGTCAAAATTCTTCAACGCATCAAAGGCGTTTTCGATAATATTGCCGGCAATCAGTACAATATCATGTACCGAAGGCACATCCAGTTCGCTGTGCAGCTCGCTTTCCTCTGTCAGAGAAAAGTCGATATCAAGTTCACGGCTGCGGCTTATTTTACCGAGGATAAAGCCTGATAATGTAATGTCTTTCAGGCGGGTTACTACATAAGAAACCTCAGATTGTCTGTTATAGGCAATTTCCTGCGTAAAATTCTTCAGCTCGTCATAGGCCTTCATATCTATCAGGCCCATAATCACATGCATTTTGTTCATAAACTCATGTGTCTGCGCTCTTAAAGCAGTAGCATAATTTTTAAAGCCTGTCAGCTGGTTAGCCATCTCTTCTACTACAGATTTTTTACGGAAGGTAATTACGGCACCGATAATGTTCTTACCATCCAGCAGTGGTACTGCAGTAATAATAAAGACAGTATTACCCATCTTGACACTGGCATCAACTAAAGTTTTACCTTCTTTTATAATATCATCCAACGGCACACGTTTCAAGACATCTTTTGCAGATTTTCCAAATAGTTCATTAACTCCTTCAATACCGGCCTGCTTCAAAAGCAATTGGGCCTCGGAGTTGACAAGCGTAATGCAGCCGTTGCTGTTGATATTGATAATGCCTTCACGTACAGAGTTAAGAATAACGTCGCGTTCCTGCAGCATTCTGGCGATTTCTTCAGGCTCATAGCCGAAAAGAACACGTTTAATTCTCTGCGCCAGATAAATTGCGCCCCAAATGCCGACAATCAGACCAAGCAGCGTCATAGACAGCAAGAATAAAACCGCGTCGATTGTAGAGTTATTGACGATTTCATCGGAATAACCAGTAACAACGTAGCCGATGGTTTTTTTATTGTCATCTTTAACAAAGCCAATAGCCTTATTGGGAATCGAGTAGTTTTCCTTATAGGAAATATTGTTGCGTCCCTCATATTTGTCAACCAGATTACGCGCACTATGCTCGAAGTCAGGCAGCTTGCCGGGGTTATACAACACGCGCAGATGGCGGTTCTTGTCGTAAATCGCTACGCCAGCTTCATCCGAATGGTCAACATCGTTAACAAAGGCAGCCATAAAGCTGTCTACGGAATCCTCCGGCCTCTTGTTCTGCTTCTCCAGGCTCTCCCTTATTTCCGGAGAGTTACAGAGAATGTTGTTGATGCTTACGGCGTTGATACTGACGCGGTCATAAATTACCCGCGCCACCTTCTGCGTCGTAAACAAAGACGTCGGCAGCAATGCGATACACACTACGAGCGTAATAAGTACTACTATTTTCTGTAAAAGTGAAAGTGTTTTTCCTGATTTGTAATTGTAATTATCTTTAGATTTTCTCCACATCAGCAGGTACCGTCAGGAACTGAATACCAGGATTTCGTTCCAGAATCCAATTCAGGGACCACTCGTTATTTACAAGAATAACAGGTCTGTCCTTTTTATCATAAACAAGCATTCCGTTATCCAAGCCTTTAATGTTCTCAATCAGCTTCTTATCCTCTGCATATACCCAACGTGCAACGGAGTACGGCAGCTGGTTCATCAGCAGCTTAGAGCTGTACTCGTTAAGCAGACGGTATTCCAGAACCTCCAGCTGCAGTACGCCGACTACGCCGACGATGTAGCTTTCAAGACCTACGCCCTCCTGACGGAATACCTGGATAGCACCCTCCTGCGACAGCTGGATAATACCCTTTTCAAACTGCTTGCGTTTGAGGGAATCCTTAGGCTGTACGCGGGCAAAAATTTCCGGCGGGAATACGGGGAAGTCTTCAAATTGCAGCTTCAGGCTGCTGTCGCTCAGGGAATCACCGATACCGAAGATACCCGGATCAAAAACGCCGATAATGTCACCTGGATATGCTTTTTCCACTATTGTGCGCTCCTGAGCCAGGAACTGCTGCGGCTGTGCCAGCTTAACCATCTTACCTGATTGCTTGTGGTAAACGCTCATTCCCTTGTCAAAGACGCCGGAACAAATACGCATGAAGGAAATTCTGTCACGGTGCGCAGGATTCATATTAGCCTGGATTTTAAAAACAAAAGCAGAGAATTTTTCGTTCTCCGGTGACAATATTGTACCATCCTGCAGCATTCTTGGCTGTGGCATGGGAGACATTTCCAGGAATTTTTCCAGGAAGCTCTGTACGCCGAAGTTGGTCATAGCACTGCCAAAGAACATCGGAGTCAGCTCGCCTCTGTTAACCTTCTCCATGTCAAACTCATCGCCTGCCATGTCCAGCAGCTCGATGTCATTGCACAGGTTTTCGTACAGCTCGTCACCCAGCAGCTCTCTGATTTTGGGATCATCTAAAGAACCGGTAGTGGATTTCAGCTTTTTGGCACCATGGCTGGTGTCGTCCTCGAACAGCTCAATGGTGTTTTCCAGACGGTTATATACACCTTTGTAATGGCCGTCGATACCGATAGGCCAGTTAATCGGATATGCGCGGATGTTCAGCACCTTTTCCAGCTCGTCCATCAGGTCGAAGGGGTTACGTCCGTAGCGGTCCAGCTTGTTGATAAAGGTAAAGATAGGCAGACGGCGGCGGTGGCAAACCCAGAACAGCTTCTTGGTCTGCGGCTCTACGCCCTTAGCAGCGTCAATCAGCATAACAGCACTGTCGGCAGCCATCAAAGTACGGTAGGTATCCTCGGAGAAGTCCTGGTGACCGGGGGTATCCAGAATGTTTACGCGGAAGCCGTCGTAATCAAATTGCAGTACGGAAGAAGTAACGGAAATACCACGCTGCTTTTCAATCTCCATCCAGTCGGATACAGCGTGCTTATTGCTCTTTCTGGCCTTTACAGAGCCTGCAAGGTGAATAGCTCCGCCGTAAAGCAGCAGCTTTTCGGTAAGGGTTGTTTTACCTGCGTCAGGGTGAGAAATAATAGCGAAGGTACGGCGTTTCTTAATTTTATCCATCAATTCTGTCATTATGTATATGCTCTCCTATTTCTTTAAATTTTTGGTAATCCTGGCAATTTCATCCTCATCGGAAACCAGCTCGTCTACTGCCGGATAATCGGCGTTCTGCTCCTCATACAGCTTGTAGGCATCAAGAATCTGCATTTTGATGTAGTCGGGAACAGGGATTTCCGTCTGCAGCTCACCGCGCATGGTTACACGGAAGGCAACGTTCTCATAGCGTTCACCGCTGTAGGTTTCGCAGGTGAAGGAGGTACGCATGAATTCATCCTTGAAGGTGCAGTCCTTCAGGATGTGCGCCTTGCGCTCCTTATCCCAGGCTGCATAGATTTTATACAGCTCCTGCTGTGCCTCCACCGGCACGTCCTCGCCCAGGACAACGGTTTCTGTTTCATCTATCGGCGTGCAGTCCATGTTGTTATAGACGGTGCCGTCCTCCAGCTCCAGGTCAACTGTCAGCACATAGTCAATCTCATGAAAGCTGGCTGTTTTAATCTGCCATTTCTGCTGCCAGCGGGCAATGCAGGCCGGGCAGATAAATTTGGTATCGCGAATGCTGTTGTTCATGTAATTATCACGATAATACAATTTTTCTCCGGGCACAAAATGTTCGCCGCATTCGCTGCAGACGAATTCCAATGTACGAATCATCGGTCAAAACCTCCCAATATAATATGAAAAAGCCCTCACGTCGAACGCAAGGCGCTCTGCTATAACAGTAATCAGTAATGCCGTGGCTGTCGGGAAGCTGTGTTCCCAAGCTGTAAGCCTTCGGCCTGATGTTTTGCAGCTTTTGCTGTCAATTACTGTTCGATTTGCTTTATTATGCCGTCAGCGGCAGTTGTATTCACCTCTGCTGCCAGACAGCTGCTCAAAATATATTCATACGTTCTATATTATAACATATCAGATTGTTTTTCCCTAATAATTTTTCTGTGAAAAGGTGGTTGTTTGGGACGTATCGCAGAGCGAAGTGTATAAAATGCTTACTACTCACATTTTTATGGGATTTTTTGTGTTCTGAATCACACTTTTATGTAATTTTACGCAAATAAAAAGAACCAAAATCGGTTCTAAGTTTATAAGCTTAGTTTTTTCCAAGCTCTTATCGAGAGCATTATAATGTTTTTACGCATGCCCCAACTTCCTTTTAAACATGAAAAAAGCCTTTACGATAAACGTAAAGGCTATAAGTCCGACGTTGGTCGGAGCGGCGGGATTCGAACCCACGACCTCTTCCACCCCAAGGAAGCGCTCTACCAAGCTGAGCCACGCCCCGAATCACAAGGAGTATTATACATGTTTATTTGGATTTTGTCAACACTATTTTATAAATTATTTTAAACTTTTTTTACACCGTCTGTATCCAGGTCCAAAATATGGTAGCAGGCGTGCTCATTATTGGCCGCAAACACGTCTACCATAGCCTTGGCAATGCGCTCGCAGTCTGCCTTCGGCGAAGCATATGCCATCACCGTAGAGCCTGCACCGCTGATGATAGCGTTATAAGCGCCTGCCTCTTTGGCAGCCGCAAAAACGTCGGGCAAACCCGGAATAAGATGCGCACGGTACGGCTGATGCAGCTTGTCCTCCAGCGCCATGCCCAGATACTCATAATTGCCGCTCAGCAGCGCACCGACCAAAAGCGAAGCTCTGGAGGTGTTATACACTGCGTCCTTGTGCGGTACAGTCTTGGGAATAGCCTGACGCGCAAGCGACGTTGGCAGCTTGCTGTCGGGAACAACGGCGATGAACTTCATCGGCTTGGCAGGCAGCAGACGCAGGGAATGCGCCTTCTCCTGCTCCATATAGCTGATGGTGAAGCCGCCGTACAGTGCAGGCGCCACATTATCGGGATGGCCCTCGATTTCCGTAGCTATACCGAGAAGCTCATCCTTGGTATAATGGTCATCACACAAAGCGTTGGCTGCAAACAGACCGGCAACAATCGCACTGGAGCTGCTGCCCAGACCGCGGGACATAGGAATGCGGTTGAGCATCTTAACCTTCAGACCGATGCGCTGGCCGTCGGTTACGGCGTTCCACACGCGCAGAAAGCTGGCGAAAGCCAAATTACGGCCAAACGGCTTCAGATAATCTGCGCCCTCGCCTTCTACCTCCAGTTGGAAGCCCTTCTTGTCAGTTATTTCATAGCTTACTTCGTTATACAAGTTGCAGGCCAGGCCGAGGGTATCAAAGCCGGGGCCGCAGTTGGCTGAGGTTGCGGGAACCTGAATAAATACTTTTTTCATGCTGCCGCCTCTTTATGCCAAATGTCTGTCTTCTACACGAATCACACAGCTGATAGCCTCTACTACCGGCAGTACGCGCAAAATTTGCAGCGCCATCTGCAGATTAGCCTCCGAAACACTGTGGGTAATTACAACAATCTCCGCCTTATTGCTCAGAACATCATTAGTCTGCACAACATTGCGCAGGCTCACGTTCTGTGCGCCGAAGGCTGCAGCGATAGCTGCCAGTGCGCCCGGTTTATCTGCTACCTGCAGACGGATATATGCCGGTGCGGACATCTTATCAGGCGGGCAGAGGCGTTTTTCCTCAAAGCAGGTGCAGCTGATGCGTCCGGTGGACTTGTGCTGCATATTGCGGGCAATATCAATAATATCGCCGCAGACAGAGCTTGCAGTCGGCAGACGGCCTGCACCGAGGCCCAGGAACATTGCCTCACCGATAGCATCACCATTGACGAATACAGCGTTATAAACGCCATTTACGCCTGCCAGCGGATGGGAAAGCGGAATCATCGTCGGGTTAACACGCAGGCTGACACCGTTTTCGGGATCGTTCTTGGCAATCGCCAAAAGCTTTACTGCGTAACCGAGGTCAGTTGCATATTTGATATCGCAGGCTTCGATGCTTTCAATGCCTTCAACCTGTACATCGTCCAGATTAAAGCGAGTATTGAAGGCGATAGATGCCAGAATAGTAATTTTGCGCGCAGCATCCAGACCACCGACATCGGCAGTAGGATCGGACTCTGCATAGCCCTTGGCCTGCGCTTCCTTCAGCACCTCGTCGTAATCAAGGTGTTCGTTAGCCATCTTGGACAGCATATAGTTGGTAGTGCCGTTCACGATACCCATGATAGAGGTAATCTGATTGGCTGCCATACTGGTTTTCAAAGGTCCGATGATAGGAATACCGCCGCAGACGCTGGCCTCAAACATAAAGTCGCAGTTATGCTCATGCGCCAGTGGGAACAGCTCAGAGCCGAATTTGGCCAGAACGTCCTTGTTGGCAGTAACAACATGCTTGCCGTTGGCAAAGGCTCTGGCGATAAATTCCTTGGCAGGATGCTCGCGGCCCAGCAGCTCAACGATAATATCAATATCCTTATCCTCAAGCACCTCATCGGCGTTGTCGGTAAAAATATATTTATCACCGTATTCCTGTTTCAGGCGGTCTACATGGCGGTCAAGCACCTTGGTGATTCTTACCGGCTTGCCTACCTCTTTGGCTATTTTTTCTGCATTTTTCTCTAAAACCTTCAGCACGCCGCCACCGACAGTGCCGGCGCCCAACAGACCAACATTTACAAAATCCTTCATTTAGTACCCCTCCAATACCTCAATCAGTAATCGGTTATACCTGACCTAAAACTTCCAGACGTTTTACGCCGTCAATCATGCGCAGCTTGTCCAGCAATGCCTCCAGATCTATCGTCAGATGCTTGGTTTCGATAGAAATAGTGGTGTTGGCAACGCCCTGCAGAGGAATACCCTGGTTGATGGTCATGATGCTGCCGGAATCGTCGGCAACAGTATTCAGAACCTTGGACAGCACGCCGGATTTGTGCTCCAGCAGTAAGGATAAAGTGATGATTTTTTCCTTGCTTGCTTCATAGAACGGAAAAACGAAATCCTTATATTTGTAATAAGCACTGCGGCTCAGGCCCATTTTTTCAACTGCTTCATTGATAGTTTTGATTTCACCGCGTTTGAGGATTTCTTTAACCTTTATAGTTTTTTTAATTGCTTCCGGAAGAATTTCTTCGCGAACCAAATAGAATGTGGATTTTTCAGACATACTAGTGTCCCCTTTCTTCATACAAAGTTCTTTTAATATTATACCACTGTTCTCTTGAAAAGTACACTTGTTATTTTTGTAAATTTTGAACAAATTCAGTGCATAATACACGCATGCAAATATACAAAAAAGCTGCCGCAGGCAGGTTCCGTCACCGTAAGTAACAGAACAAGCCTGCAGCAGCTGTTGCGTAATTCTTAATTAAAATTAAGCGCGGGAAATGTAGTCGCCAGTTCTGGTATCGATAGCCAGAACGTCGCCCTCGTTGATGAACAGAGGAACCTTAACAACATAGCCGGTATCCATGGTAGCATTCTTGCTGCCGCCGGTAGCGGTATCGCCTTTGATGCCGGGTTCGGTTTCAACTACGGTCAGTTCTACAGTGTTCGGCAGGTCAACGCCCAATACACGGTTGTCATAAATCATGATTTTAACATCCATGTTCTCTTTCAGGAAGTTCAGTGCGCTGCCCAGAGTTTCTTTGCTCAGCTCGGTTTGTTCGTAGGTTTCATTATCCATGAATACATACATGCCATCGGATTCATACAGATATTGCATTTCGCGACGGTCGATGTGAGCCTTCGGCAGACGCTCGCCTGCGTTGAAGGTACGCTCAACAACAGCACCGGTGCACAGGTTACGCATTTTTGCACGTACGAAAGCAGCACCCTTACCAGGTTTTACGTGTTGGAATTCAACAACCTGCCAAGCGTCGCCATCGATAGTAACAGTTACGTTGGTTTTAAATTCGTTTGTGGAAATCATTGGAAGCCCTCCTATAAATTTAAATATTAGACAATTTCAATAAGCTGCTTTTTGACACCGTTCAAGGCTCTCGCCCCATCCTCTGTCAAAACAACAGTATCTTCTATACGTACCCCGCCTTTACCGGGAATGTATATACCAGGTTCAATAGTGAAGATCATGCCTGTCTGCAGCACTGTAGCGCCACGCTTGTTGATCATCGGCATTTCGTGGATTTCAAGGCCTACGCCGTGACCTGTTCCATGCACATAATAATCGCCGTAGCCGCAGGCGGTAATACTGTCACGCACAATAGCGTCGAGCTCTCTGCCGGTCATGCCTGCTTCGGCAGCCTTCAGGCCCTTGCGCTGTGCTTCTTCAACTATAGTATAAATTTCCTGCTGCCAGGAATTTGCCAGGCCCACTACCAATGTACGCGTCATATCGGAATGATATCCCTTATAGACAGCGCCGAAGTCAAAGGTAATAAAATCACCGACCTCGATAACCTTGTCGGATGCCATGCCATGCGGCAAAGCACTGCGTACGCCGGAGGCTACAATCGTATCAAAGGAAGCCTTTTCGCTTCCCAAGGCACGCATATAGTATTCCAGACGGCCTGCCAGACTGCGCTCGGTACAGCCGGGCTTGATATCCTCCAGCAGATGGATAAAGGCTTCGTCAGCAATGCTGGCAGCCTTCAGCAGCATGTCCAGCTCTTTTTTATCCTTGATCATGCGGATATCGCTGAAATCAATGCTCTGCATATAGGTTTCGCCCAAAAGCTCGTGCAGCACAGTATAATCATCATAGCTGTAATACGCTCCGTCAAAGCCCACTACCTGCGCTTGGGCATTCTTTGCCAAATCTGCGGCGGCAGCCCAGATGCTGTGCGCACCTGTCGGAGTATACTCCAGCACCTTGAAGAACTTCATTTCGTTTCTGGCCTGCTCTGTATAACGGCCATCCGTAATCAGCACGCCCTGTTGTCTGTCCAGATACAGCAGACTGGAATCTCCTGTAAAACCGGTCAGATAACGGATTGTGGTAACATCCTTAATAATGACACTGTCTACCTGCAGCTTGGCCATATGCTCCAAAACTCTATTGATACGCGTCATGATATTACCCTCTTTCCATAAAACTAGTGACAGCTATGAATCACCTAAATATTTTACCACTCATTGGCAAAACTTTCAACTATTATCTTTGTTAAGGCACTTTTTTTGTTAACTTTGTAGCATAACCAGCAAAAAAGCAGGCCGTAAGCAGCGCCTTGCAGCGTTGTCGGCCTGCCTTTTCAAAGACATACGTTAAAAATTATTTACATTCTGCAGCAGCAATGCCTTCTGCGGTTTTGATGTTCTTGCGTACATCGTCGCAGCATTTATGGAAGTTTGCCAGCTCCTCGGCAGTCAGAGGCAGCTCCAGCACACGCTCTGCACCGTTTTTGCCCAGCAGAACAGGAACGCCTACAAAGACATCCTTTTCGCCGTATTCGCCGTCAAGCAGCATGGAAGCAGGCATAATGCGTTGCTCGTCGTTGAAAATGCAGCGTACCATACGTGCTGCGGTAGAGCAGATGCCGTATTCGGTGCAGTGCTTGCCGCTGTAGGTTACCCAGCCGCCGCCGATAGCGCGTTTTTGCAGCTCCGGTTTGTCAAAAGCGAATTTAGAATCCTCGTGTTCCAGAGAGCTTAAAGGAATGCCGTTGAAGTTTACGCAGGACCAGGCAGCCATTTGGGAAGCGCCGTGCTCGCCAATCATGTAAGCGCTGATGGATTGCGGAGAAACGCCAGTCTGCAAGGATAAAGCAGATACCAGACGGGAGGTATCCAGACCGGTGCCGGTGCCGATTACATGTCCTTTCGGCAGGCCGCTTTCGCGATAAAGGATGTTGGTGATAACATCGCAGGGATTGGTGATGTTAACAATGAAGCCGTTGAAACCGCTGGCCATAACCTTGTGGATATAACCTTTAACCTGTGCTGCGGTAAAGGTAAGCTCGTCTAAGCGGTCACCGCTGGCAACCAGGTCGATATCGCCGATGCAGTTGACGATAGCGTCGCAGTCGCCCAAGTCAGCGTAGGTACCGCCGTTAATTTTTACATCATGCGGGCAATACAAAATTGCGTCGCGCAGGTCCTGTACCTCGGCAGCCAGCTTGGATTCTTTCAGATCTACCAGCACCAGCTCGGCGGCAATGCCCTGAATAGCCAGGCTGTATGCAACGTGAGCACCAACGTGACCTAAACCGAGAATACCAACTTTTCTTGTTTTCATAATTAAGTTCCCCCCAAATTATTCTTTAATATTTTATTTGTCCAAAATAGGCAGCGTAGCTGACGCATGACCCATAATGGTAATATTGTAATCCTTTTTGCCCTGCTCTGCAAGTTTTTCCTGAGCCAGCTCCCAGGCCTCCTGCAAGGATGCACAGGGAATATGACCTGTCTTGCGGACAAAATCGAAGTTCTCCGGGCGTGTTACCAGATAAGCCGTTACATCGTTGACAATGCAGCGCGCCTTGAAGGCAACAAAGGCCGGAATAGTGAAATTAGCACGGATATCCTTTTCAAACTGCTCCATATCGTTACGGCTGAAGCAGTCCGTAAAGATAGCAGGCTCCTTAATATCCGGGCAGTCCAAAGTAAAAATCATGATGCCGCCGTGCTTAACCGCAAACTGTGCGTTCATGTGGCACTTGGTTGCCTGATACAGGTTCAGGTCCTTCGGATAACCGCCGGCGGAAGCAATTACTACATCAGCCAGCTGCTTGATGTGTACGCCTGCCATAGCCAGCAAATCCTTACAGCCTTTCTGCCATGCCTCGTACCAGTGGCCTGCAACAACCTCGCTGATTTCTCCGTCCGGAGTAAACACAGTGTTCACCAGAAAATCCGGATCCAGCAGCTTGCAGGATTCATACATATCCTGATGAATGGGATTGCCCTCGAGCAGACTTGCGTCACAGGCCTTGTTGCAGCCTGCGCCTTCTACCGGAGACATAGTCATGCAATGGTTTTTCATAATGCTGTCATATGCCGCTACGCCCGGCATAACAGCCTTGCGTCCGCCGCCGAAGCCGGCAAAGGGATGCAGCGTTACGGCACCGGTCAGAATAACTCTGTCGGCATTGGCAACATATTTGCTGATAGCAACATCATTGCCGAAGGAGGTTTGGCCAAGCAGTACCATGTCCTCGCTCTTGCGGGAGTCATGCTGAACAATTTTCAGACGGCGCACCATATCCTCGCCGCAAACGGTGATATCCTCTTCATGCGTATGACCGCGGTGGGTACCGGTAGCAACAATAACAGTGATGTCCTCATCCTTTACGCCCACACTGTTCAGCTCGGCCACAATAACCGGCAGAAATTCGGACGTGCCGCACAGACGGGTGATATCGCTGATGACAATGGTTACAGTTTCGCCTGCATGCACAATTTCGCGCAGAGGCTTGGTACCGATCGGGTTACGGATTGCTTCGGTAGTAGCGGCAACAACGTCCTCGCAGACGCTGGATTCATTGCCGTGAATATCATATATAACGCGCTCCTCGGGGAGCAGTACCTCTTCCTGTCGTTTGCCTATTGGCAGAAAGTACTTTTTCATCGACATCCCTCCATTTGAAAAAACTAACTCTATTATACATGAAATCAGCTAAATATACAAGCTGACAGTAAAACTGTAAAGAAAATTCAGCCTTTGTCTAAAATTGTGTTATAATACTACTATATGAAAGCGAGGTTCCCATTATGAAGAAAACTCTTATCGCCTATTTCACACGCACAGGCATTACCAAAAAGCTGGCCGAGGACACCGCCAAGCAAACCGGCGCCGACCTTTTTGCTATTGAGCCGGTAAAAGAATATTCCTCCTCCTACCTTGTTTGTGTAGGCCAAGCCAAGATAGAAAATCTGCAGAACGCCCGCCCGGCAATTAAGGCAAAGCCGCAGAACCTGCAGGACTATGACACCATTGTGGTGATGTTCCCTATCTGGTGGTTCACCTGCCCCAATATCATCCTCACCTTCCTGGAGGAAACCGACCTGAGCGGCAAAACAATTATCCCTGTCTGCACCTACGGCAGCAGCGGCAAGGGCAGCAGCGAAAAGGCTATGACGGCAGTTTGTAAAAACGCAACATTCAAGCCCTGCATCGAAGCAACCGGCCTTAAAGACAAGGCTGTTGCAGCCATCGCCGCAGCTATAAAAGAAGCATAAAAAGAATCATAAGCGTAAAATTAAGGCTTCCGCAGTTTGGCAACACCTTACTGCAGAAGCCTTTTGCTTTATAATTTTTCAGGATATGCTTACGGCTTTACGCATAAAATACGTTGCGTAAGATTTGTCAGCACGTTGATAGCATTAGCCAGCGCGCTGTGGTCAAAGTGCATATCGCGGTCATGCAGACGCGGCTCCAGATTGCAGCCTATGCCCAAGCTGGCAGTTTTCAGCTGCGGACGCTCCTGCTTGAAGAAGTTGAAGTCCTCGCCTACCGTAATATTGGCAGCTGGAATCAGTCCTCCCGCTCCCAGCTCTGCGGAAATTACCTCCTGCGTCAGCGCCAACAGTGACGGGTCAGCCTCCGCTGCCGGGCAAGTGCCAACAATATGACAGTCCGCCTCCGCGCCATACACCTTCGCCGTATTCACGACTATTTCCTCCACTTTGCGGCGCAGCTCCAGCATTTCGGCGTTCGACGTACTGCGCAGGTCAAAGCCGATGCTTACCTTGTCGCAGATAGCGTTTAGCGAGCCTGCACCGCCCATGAAGCGGGTAGTCTTGATGCTGCCGCCCAAAAGTGGATTGCTGTGCAGCGCGTTGATGGCATTGACGATGGCGGCACCGGCATCAATAGCGTTCACGCCCAGATGCGGCTGGGAGCCGTGCGCTGCCAACCCACGGATTTCGCCTTCCATCAGGGTGCAGGCCGTCCAGTTGATCTGCGCGATAATCTGACCGCTGCGTGCCATATCCTTCGGCATTACATGATAGCCCAAAGCGTACTGCACATCATCCAGCGCGCCTGCCTCCAGCATTGCCAGCGCGCCTCTGCCAATTTCCTCCGCAGGCTGGCAAAGAATCTTCACGCGGCCGCAGGCAAGCCCCTGCTCTTGCAGCAGCTTTGCTACGCCCAAAGCGATAGTCATATGCGCATCATGACCGCAGGCGTGAATGGGCTCCAGCGAGCCGTCCTCGTTTTTAAACAGCAGGCAATCCATATCGGTGCGCACTGCTACCGTAGGTCCCGGCTTGCCGCTGTCAAATGCAGCGGTAAGCGCGGTACTATCGCCGACGTTTTCGGTTATATCGTAACCAAGCTTACGCAAAAAATCTGCCAGATAAGCTGCTGTCTTAACTTCCTTGAAGGCAGGCTCCGCCATAGCATGCAGCTTGGGCCATACCTCATTAATATGTGCTTGAATATCCATAATAAAAACCACCTTTGCATAGACAAAAGGCCAACGGCATAGCTCCCGCAGGAGTTTTGCGCGTTGACCATGAGCTCATTATTTATTATCCCAGCCTAAGTATACAGAACCGGGGAATTTCTTCTCGATGAATTCTGCATTTTCCTTAGATTGATATGCTTCCTGGAAAATCTTCAGACGCGGATCGTTCAGGTCTTTTTCCTGTACGGCAACGATGTTTACATACAGAGAATCCTTTGTTTCGCGCAGGATAGGATCCTTGGCGGGGTCCAGGCCGGCGCTGATAGCGTAGGTAGTATTGATAGCTGCGCAGGTCAGGTCATCCAGACTGCGGGGAATTGCAGCAGCTTCCAGCTCAACAATTTCGAAATGATGCGGATTTTCGGTGATATCCTTAACGCTGGTGGTAACATCCTTCGGGTCTTTAACCTTAATCAGGTTGTTGGCAGCGAGCAGCAGAATGGCACGGCCGCCATTGGTCGGATCGTTAGGAATACCGATTTTCGCACCGTCAGGAATGGTGTCGCCGGGTTTCAATTTTTTAGAGTAAATGTTAATCGGGAACAGTGCGGTGTTGAAGGCTTTAGCCAGCTTGAAGGAAGGCTCCTTCTTCATGGTTGCCTTCAAGAAAGGCTCGTGCTGGAAGCAGTTAGCCCAGATTTCACCGGAAGCCAGAGCGGAGTTAGGAGTTACGAAATCGCTGAACTCTTTAACCTCAATCTTCAGGCCTTTTTTCTCGGCAATCTTCTTTACGTTATCCATAATAATAGCATGAGGACCGGGGTTTACGCCTACGATAACGGGCTTATTCATATCTACCTTGCCGTCATCTTTAGAACCGCCGCAGCCTGCAGCTACGATAGCAAACATTGTCAGCACGCCCACAAGAGCATATTTTAAAAACTTATTCATTATATATTACCTCCCCCAGCAGTTCACTAAACTGCCAAAACAAAATACCTTGTTATTATATTCTTTTGCAGAAGTATAGTCAAGCAGGAAAAATGTATACTATTTTACACTTTTTAAAAGTTTTACAATGCAAAAAAGGCTACCACAATTGCTTGTGATAGCCTTAAATGTTCAGTTACAGTCCAAACTAAACGAATTATTTAATTTGAGACATAACTTCTGCAGCAAAGTCCTCTTGTTTCTTTTCGATGCCTTCGCCCAATTGGAAACGGGAGAATGCCAGAACTTCAGCGCCTGCAGCTTTTACCAGTTTGCCAACGGTTTGGTCCGGATCTTTAACGAACTCTTGGTCAACCAGGCATACTTCTTTGTAGTATTTGTTGATACGGCCAATAACCATCTTCTCGATGATTTTTTCCGGTTTGCCTTCGTTTTTAGCTTGCTCGGACAGAACTTCTTTCTCGTGCTCCAGCTCAGCAGCCGGTACTTGAGAGCGTTCCAGGTAGCTCGGGTTAGCAGCAGCAACATGCATTGCAACGTCTTTACCCAGTTCAGCATTGCCGCCTTTTAATTCAACAATAACGCCGATTTTGCCGCCGCCATGGATGTAAGCAGCAACAACACCTTCCGGAACTTCGTACAGAGCGAAACGACGAACGGAAATCTTTTCGCCGATTTTAGCAACGCTAGCGGTTACCAGAGCTTCAACGGTTTGGCCGTCCAGCTCGGAAGCCAGCAGAGCTTCTACGTCAGCCGGTTTGGTAGCTACGATATGAGCAGCAATTTTTTCAACGAGTTCTTTGAAGCCGTCGGTTTTAGCAACAAAGTCGGTTTCGCAGTTAACTTCTACGATTGCACCGATCTTGCCGTCAGCGCTTACGAAAGAGCCAACAACGCCTTCAGCAGCGATACGGCCGGCTTTTTTAGCAGCAGCAGCCAGACCTTTTTCACGCAGGAAGTCGATTGCTTTGTCCATATCGCCTTCTACAGCGGTCAGTGCTTTTTTGCAGTCCATCATGCCAGCGCCAGTACGCTCGCGCAGTTCTTTAACTAATGCAGCAGTAATTTGAGCCATCAGTTATTCCTCCTCAAAATGTAATATATTAACGTTAGGATTATTCAGCTTCTTCGGTTGCCGGAGCTTCTTCAGCAGCAGCTTCTTCGGTTTGCATACCTTGACGGCCTTCCAGAACAGCGTCAGCCATTTTAGCGGTCAGCAGTTTTACAGCGCGGATAGCGTCGTCGTTTGCAGGGATTACATGATCGATTTCGTCCGGATCGCAGTTGGTGTCAACGGTTGCAACGATAGGAATGTTCAGTTTGTGAGCTTCCAGAACAGCGATGTGCTCTTTGCGGGGGTCAACGATGAACATAGCGCCCGGCAGTTTTTTCATGTCTTTGATACCGCCCAAGTATTTGGTCAGTTTTTCCATTTCATGTTTCAGGCCGATAACTTCTTTCTTCGGCAGCAGGTCGAAGGTGCCGTCAGCTTCCATAGCTTCCAGTTTGCGCAGACGTGCAATACGGGTTTGGATGGTTTTGAAGTTGGTCAGCATGCCGCCCAGCCAACGCTCGTTAACGAAGAACATGTTGCAGCGGGTAGCTTCTTCTTTCATAGCTTCTTGAGCTTGTTTTTTGGTACCAACGAACAGAATGTTTTCGCCGGCAGCAGCAACCTCACGGATGAAGTTGTAAGCTTCGTCAACCTTTTTTACAGTTTTTTGCAGGTCGATGATGTAAATACCGTTACGCTCGGTGAAGATGTACGGAGCCATTTTAGGGTTCCAACGACGGGTTTGGTGACCAAAGTGTACACCAGCTTCAAGTAATTGTTTCATAGAGATAATAGCCATTTTTTGTTTCCTCCTGTTTTTTCCTCCGCAGGAATGGGTTATAATTCTTCTCTACGCGGCAAAACGTAGCAACAGATGAATTTTCCTGCGTGTGTTATTTTTACACCAAAACATTTTACCATAAATTCCGCAAGCAGGCAAGAGATTTTTACTGCTTGCGGAGGGTAAATGTTAAATTTTTTACATTACAATGCTGTGTTTACAAAATATATCCCAGATATGCCGCATAGCACACCAGCATCAGTGCCCCGGCCCAGCGTTGCAGTCTTTGCGTACGCAGCACGCACAGCCACAGAAGCACTGCCGCACCAAGCGCTACATAGGTATCAAAGTTGAAGGCAGATGCGAAGGGAATGTCGATGATAAGCGAGGACAAGCCTACTACGAAAAGAATATTGAAAATGTTGCTGCCGACGATATTGCCTATCGCAATATCCGCGTTACCGCGGCGTGCCGCCGCTACAGAGGTGAACAGCTCCGGCAGCGAGGTGCCCAAAGCCACAATCGTCAGGCCGATAAAACGCTCGCTGAGTCCTGCATAAGTAGCAATAGAGGTTGCTGCGCCTACGGTAACATTACTGCCGGCAATAATCAGCGCCAAGCCGCCCACTGCACCTAACAGGCAGCGTCCCAGCGGCAAACCGGGCTCCTCCAGATCACTGTCGACATTGCTTTTCATCGCCATGGTGTACAGATACATCATATATACGGCAAAGGCTACCATGAGCACGCCGCCGTCCGCCAGACTGATGCTGCCGTCGCGTCCCTGATAAAACAGCAGTGCGGTAACACCGATCATGAAGGGGATTTCGATGCGTACGGTAGAACGCGCTACCGCAATCGGCACAATGGATGCCGCAAGGCCTAAAATAACAAGTATGTTAAGAATATTACTGCCTACGATATTACCGATAGTAATATCCGCATTACCCTTAACTGCAGCAGCGATACTTACCGCTGCCTCCGGTGCGCTCGTGCCCATCGCCACGATAGTAAGGCCGATTACCAGCTGCGGAATGCCGAAGCGCATGGCAATACCTGCCGCGCCCTCTACAAACCAATCCGCACCCTTACCGAGCATCACAAAGCCTAAGGCCAATAAAACAAACTGTAAAGCTATTTCCATTTTCTTCCTCCTTGATGTGCAGCCGTCCCTAAAAACAAAAAAGCGAGACATTGCTGCAATAAAATTACAACAAAGTCTCGCTACTTAGTCACAAAGCCGGATTGCCAAAGCAATCGTACTGACGACAGAGTGAACACGCCATGCGTGCAAGCTACTCCCTTTATATGCTTAGTTTAGCCAAACTCAGGGAGTTTGTCAAGTAAAATTTAGCTTCTTTTGAACAGCTTGCCGAAAAGCGGTGAAAGCAAGGATAAAAGTGCTGCTACCAGGAAGAACAGGCACAGCGGACGCTGGAAGAAGATGCTGAAGCTGCCGTCACTCATAATCAGAGAGCCGACAAAGTTCTGCTCTGCCATACCGCCGAGGATAATGCCGATGATAATCGCCGACATGGAAAAGCCCAGCTTATTCATAAAATAACCCAGAAAACCGCTTGCCACCATCAGATAAACATCGTTCAGAGAATTATTGTAGGAATAAGTACCGACGAAGGTCATCATCACGATAATCGGCAGCAGAATATGTACAGGCACGTTAACAACCTTCATAAAAAGTCTGATTAACGAAAAGCCCATGATACCCATAATCACGTTAGCTAAAAGCAGACCGATGAAGATAGCATAAACATCGGGCGCCTTCTCCACAAAGAGCAAGGGACCGGGCTGCAGGCCCTGAACCATCAGCGCACCCATCATGATTGCCGTTGCGCCGTCGCCGGGGATACCCAGTGTCAGCACGGGAATGAAGGCACCGCCGGAAACAGCGTTGTTGCCTGCCTCGGATGCTACAATGCCCTCGGGCTCACCGTTGCCGAAGTTCTTGCTATGCTTAGACCAGCGTTTCGCCTGATCATAAGATACAAAGGAAGCGATATCGCCGCCGGTACCGGGCACACAGCCGATGAAGGTACCGATGAAGGAGGAACGCAAAAGCGTGGAAAACACTCTCTTGATATCCTCAAACGAAGGCAGCAGACGGTCCAGCATCATATGCTGCTCCTTGCGTTCATTGTGGTAATAATCCTCGATACTGCTCAACACCTGCGCAAAGGCGAACACACCGATAAGCACAGGGATAAAGGACACACCGCCCATAAAATAGTTGGTGTCCAGGGTGAAGCGGATAGCACCGCTCATACCGTCAATGCCGACTGTTGCCAAGAACAGGCCGATGAGGCCGCCCATAATACCCTTGATAACACTGCCGGAGGAAACACTCGTAATAATGCTGAGGCCGAAAATAGCCAAAGCAAAATATTCCGGCTTGGAAAACTGCAGCGCAACCTTCGCCAGCTGCGGTGCCAGCAAAATCAGGCAGACGGTACTGAAAATACCGCCGAAGGTGCTGGCTAAGGTAGAAAGACCGAGAGCACGTCCAGGCTGCCCCAGCTTCGTCGCCATCGGATAACCGTCCAGAGTAGTCGCTACGGAAGCAGGCGTACCCGGAGTTTTCAACAGAATTGCCGAAATACTGCCGCCGTAAATCGCACCGCAGTAAATGCCCAGCAGCATCAGAATGCCGCCGATACCGTGGAACGTAAATGCCAGCGGAAACAGCAGCGCCAAACCCATGTTAACGCTCAGACCGGGCATACAGCCGAAGGCAATGCCCACCAGCACGCCGAAGAAAAGTCCCAGCAGATTCATGGGGACGAAAATCATATTTAATGCGCTCATTATATCAACCATCAGTATGACCTCCTACTCCATGAAAACAGACTGCGGCATCTGCGTATGCAGCAGCATGCCGAAAACAAGATAAATAAACAGCAGACTAAGCACCGTTGTCAGGCCGATTACCTTATAATTGCGATAATCCATAAGACGCATAACAGCCGGAATCATAAGTGCCGCTGCCGGATAAAAGCCGAGAATGCTGATGAGCACGCAGAACACAACAACAAGTCCCATCATTAAATAAACGCGCTTGTTGCCTGTCGAAGAAAGCTGCACCTTCACGCCATGTAAATCAGTTTTATTGATAAAGGTATAAAGCAGCAGCAAAACCGAAACAGCTCCCAGCACCGCTCCCAGCGTAAAAGGCCAGAAGCCGGGACCGGGGCCGTTCTCCGTAAACTCCAGCGGAAAGGCTGCCGCAGCCTGCATAATCAGACCGCCGATAGCCGCGCCCAGCACGCCCACTATATAATTACATACTGCCATGTTATTCATATAAATCATCCTTAAACCAATCCGCCATCAAAATTGACGTCAATTCGATGCCAGACTAAATTGAGTAACTGAAATTTTATTGCATCATTAAAAGCAACATAAATTGAGTAACCGAAATCTTATTGCAAAGCTAAGAGCAAGCTACATTGAGTAATTAAAATCTCATTGCAAAGTTAAGCGCAAGCTACATTGAGTAATTAAAATCTTATTGCAAAGTTAAAAGCAATCTAAATTGAGTAATTAACATATCCCAAAGCGCATTTGCAATTTTAGTCAATAAAGGTATGGAACAACAGAAACGAGGGTACGTAACAACAGGTTACTATCTGTCAAATTTTACCGAAGTTTCGTCTTTGTTCCACCTGAAATTGACGTTATGCCCTTTGGGCATAGGAAAATTGCGCATCGCGACGGGAATGTTAATTACGAATCACTAACATTGCTTTAATTCATTACGCCTCTTTAGGCCCAACACGCTTAGCCGCTGCCATAATCGCCAAACGACCATGCTCAAAAGTCAAACCGCCCTGGAAGAAAACATTAAACGGCTCACGGCACGGACCATCAGCGCTCAGCTCAATAGAAGCCCCCTGTACAAAAGTCCCCGCAGCCATAATAATCTCATCCTGATAACCCGGCAGCGGACTCGGAACCGGCTCAACGTGCGCATCAACAGGAGAATTGCCCTGAATAGCAACGCAGAAATCGCACAGACGCTGCTTGCTCTCCAAGGTAATAGCCTGAATAATATCGCTGCGGCGTTCCTCCGGCAGCGGCTTAACAGCATAGCCCAGGCCTTTGAAAACAGCAGCCGCAAAAACAGCAGTCTTAACAGCCTGCACCACGATATGCGGAGCCAGGAAAAGCCCCTGATAGAACTCGCGAGCAGTGTCACCCAATGTTGCACCCATCTCGCCGCCCAGACCGGGAGCGGTCAGACGGTAGGAAGCGTTCTCTACCAAATCGGCACGGCCGACAATATAACCGCCGGTAGGAGCCAAACCGCCGCCCAGATTCTTAATCAGAGAGCCTGCCATCAAGTCAGCGCCAACCTCGGTAGGCTCCTGCTTCTCGATAAACTCACCATAGCAGTTATCAACAAAGCAGATAACATTCGGGTTAGCTTCCTTCGCAGCACTGCAGATACGGCCGATTTCAGCAACGTCAATAGTCTTACGTTCGCTGCTGTAGCCGCAGGAGCGCTGAATATGAATCATCGTAGTCTTAGAGGTAACAGCATTTTTTACAGCCTCCAGGTCAACATGATTGCCGGTCATCGGCAGCTCCTTGTAAGTTACGCCCAGGTCAACCAAAGAGCCGGGAGTTTTAACCGGAGAGCCGATAATAGTCTGCATAGTGTCATAAGGAGCACCTGTTACGGCAATCAGCTCATCGCCTGCGCGCAGGTTGCCCAGCAGAGCAACTGCCAGCGCATGAGTGCCGCTGACGAACTGAGAACGCACCAATGCTGCCTCAGTCTTGAACAGCTCGGCATAAATCAGATCCAGAGTATCGCGGCCCACATCACTGTAGCCATAGCCTGTAGTAGGCTTCAAGTAGTAGTCGGAAACCATGTTATTACGGAAGGCCGCAATAACCTTTTCAGTATTGTACAAAGCTGCTGCTTCCAGCTCTGCGGTATGCTTAGCAACCTCAGCTAAGGCTGCCTGCTCTAATGCATTGTAATCAACCAAAATTCTCACCTGATATTTTTATATTTTTTTGGCATAGCGCCAATTAATCCTAAGCCTTGGCATCTGCAGCAAGATACTTGGCAAACTGCTGCACCTGCTCCGCGTCCAGACGCACCTTCAGCAGTGTGCCCTCCGCCAGATATTCCTGCTCCAGTACCGTGCCTGCATCATGCAAGCGTCCTACCGCAGCGGAATCGCTGTAAGGCACGAGGAAGCTCTCCTCTACCGCCTTCAGCTTCAGGTTTTCTGCTATCAGCGCCAGCAGGCCGTCAAGATTATAACGTGCCTTAGCGGAAATACAGATGCTGTTTTCTTCCTTGCCCAAACGCTCTGCCAGACCGGAATCCGGCGGCAGCTTATCAATTTTATTATAAACCGTGATAATCGTCTTATCCTTGGCACCCAGCTCATCCAGAACCTGATAAACTGCTGCAGCCTGCTCCTTATACAGCTCGTGGCTGACATCAATAACGTGCAGCAGCACATCGGACTGCACAACCTCCTCCAGCGTAGACTGGAAGGCCGCAACCAGCTGATGCGGCAGGCGTTGGATAAAGCCAACGGTATCGGTCAAAATAGCCTGCTGCTTATTCGGCAGGTCTAACTGGCGCGTAGTCGGGTCCAGCGTTGCGAAAAGCTGGTCCTGCGCGTAGATATCCGAATTAGTAAGCATATTCAAAAGCGTGGATTTGCCGGCGTTAGTGTAGCCCACAAGGCTTACCGTAGGTACACTTGCCTTCGCACGTCCGGCCCTGTGCAGAGTGCGCACACTCTTAACCTTGCCGATGCATTCCTTAATATAAGCAATGCGGTCACGGATGCGACGGCGGTCAACCTCCAGCTTAGTTTCGCCGGGACCGCGAGTACCGATGCCGCCGCCAAGACGCGACAGCGCCAGGCCCTTGCCCATAATACGCGGCAGCGTATATTGCAGCTGCGCCAGCTCAACCTGCAGCTTACCTTCATTAGTATGCGCACGTTGGGCGAAAATATCAAGGATCAGCGCCGTGCGGTCAAGCACACGCACACCCATTGACTGCTCAATATTACGCTGCTGTGCCGGCGAAAGCTCATCGTCAAAAATGCACAGGTCTACATTCTCCTGCTGCACATAAAGCGCCAGCTCCTGCACCTTGCCGCGGCCGATAAAGAATGCCGGGTCCGGCTTGGGGCGCTTCTGCAGGAAGCGTGCCACAACCTCCGCACCGGCAGTATCTGCCAGCTGCTTCAGCTCCTCCAAAGAATCCTCGGCCGTCCAGCCGCTGCTGTTGGGGGCACCGTATTCCATGCCCACGATAATCGCCCGCTCTGTTCCCTGCGCCAGACTGGCACTGCCCGTCTGCTTGTCAAGGATGCGCTCCACCATTGCCGCAAGGTTCGGGAAGAACACTCCCTCCGCCTCCTGCAGCGTCAGCGGTCCGTAGCATTCCACCTGATATTGCTCGTTATCGTCAATACCGGTAATCATGCCGAAGCTCATCTGCGACTGGCTGATATCCGGCGAAGTAACGCCGACAGCAATCATCGCATCAAAACGGTTATTCTTCAGCGCGGAAATATCCACACCGCTCAGCAGCGGATTGCCGTTGGGATGGGTATGCACGCAACGCACACCGCTAAGACGGCTGGCACCGCGTCTGCCCTCAACCGGAGGCAGCTCCACGCTCTGATCATTGCCCACCGATACGGCAAGCACCTGACCGTTGCGCGCAACGTAAACGCTCACCTCGCGGTTAATAAAATCAGTAACATCCGCCATACGCAAAGCCAGCTCGCTTGTCAGCAGCTGACCGCCCTCCAGACGGATATCATAAAAGGTTTTTAATTCTTCAATAACGGAATTACGGATACCCTTCAGGTTGCCGTAAATTTCATTAGCCATGGGTATTCACCTCCAATTGGGGGTTAACTTAGCAATTTGCTTATTGAAAGGCTCCCCTTGGGGAGTAGCTTAGCAATTTGCTTATTGAAAGGCTCCCCTTGGGGGGAGCTGGCGCCCGTCAGGGCGACTGAGAGGGGTTTACACTCTCTGTGCTTTTCCCCCTCTCCGTCATCGCTACGCGATGCCACCTCTCCCCAAGGAGAGGCTTGTTGTCTTCTTGCTTCGCAGGCTCAAACCATGACGACGCAGATGACGCATTATACTCGGTCGCCCTTGTTATTATCTTCTTGCCTTCGCCAGCTCAATATTAACCTTATACCCCTTGATAAAGTTCTTGTTCATCGCACCGATAACCTTTTCGGCTACATCCTCCGGTACTTCAACAAAAGTGAACTTATCATAAATATTAATCAGACCGATATCGCGCGCCGGAATGTCTGCTTCGATAGCAATGGTGCTGACAATATCCTTAACCATAATCTTCTGGCTGCGGCCGATGTTGATGAACAGGCGTACCATGCCCGGACGGCCGCCGGTGTTGCGCAGATCCTTGGAGAGGATATCCTCCTGCGGAGCCTCCAGAGCCTTAACACCCTCCTGCATCAGCTTCAGAGCTGCGGCAGCAACCTCTTCAGCGCTGTATTCATCCAGCAGGCTTTCGGCAATCGGCATATAATCATGGTAAGCGTTCAGCTCCAGCACAGTCTGCATCTTGCTGATAATCTGGTCGCGCTGACGCTCGATAACGTTAGCAGCGGTCGGCAGCTGACGGCGTTGGATTTTAGTCTTGACGGTGCGTTCAATCAGCTTCAGCTGACGGAACTCACGCGGAGTGATGAAGGTCATAGCTACACCGGTGTTGCCTGCACGACCGGTACGGCCGATGCGGTGAACGTAGCTTTCCGGATCCTGCGGAATATCAAAGTTGATAACGTGGGTAATGTTGTCAACGTCGATACCGCGGGCAGCAACGTCGGTTGCAATCAGCACATCAACAGCGCCCTCGCGGAATTTCTTCATTACGCGGTCACGCTGGTTCTGGCTCAGGTCGCCATGCAGGCCCTCAGCCATGTAGCCGCGGCTGGAAAGTGCGATAGACAGGTCGTCAACACCCTTTTTGGTACGGCAGAAGATAATCAGCTTGCCGTCGATTTCTGCATCCAGCAGACGGCACAGGCCTTCAATCTTATCCTTGGTTTCGAAATAATATTGCTCAATCAGAGGTACAGTCAGCTCTTCCTTGGAAATGGTTACATTCTTCGGCGCCTTCATGTACTTCTTGGTCAGGCTCAGAATCGGACGGGGCATAGTTGCGGAGAACAGCAGAGTCTGGCGTTCAACCGGCAGGCTGCGCATAATTTCTTCGATATCATCAACAAATCCCATATCCAGCATTTCGTCAGCCTCGTCCAGTACGAGGAATTTGATATGGTCCAGATGGATAGTACCGCGGTTGATATGGTCAATCAAACGGCCCGGAGTACCGATAACAATCTGCACATTGTTGCGCAGCGCACGGATCTGGCGTTCAATCGGCTGGCCACCGTAAACAGGCAGCGCACGCACGCGGCGGGTACGGCCGATTTTGCCTACCTCTTCCGCAACCTGAATAGCCAGCTCACGGGTCGGAGTCATAATCAGCGCCTGAATATGCTTGAAGTCGGTAATTGCCTGCACCAGAGGAATACCGAAAGCAGCGGTTTTGCCGGTACCGGTCTGTGCCTGGCCGATAACGTCGTTACCCTCGAGCACCAGGGGAATAGTAGCGGCCTGAATCGGAGAAGGCTCTTCGAAGCCCATGTCAGTCAGGGCGGTTACAATTTTTTTGTCCAGCTCTAAGCTGCCGAACATCTCTTTTTGAATGGTCATTAATTTTTATCCTCCATATTGTTTTTTTCTTCTAATAATTTATCAATAGCCATGGAAATAGCTGTCTGAGCTATTCTCAGCTTATTTTCTGTTCTTGTAGACATAAAACGGTGCTCCTGACAATATACCACGTCGTCGGTAGCAACGGCAATATATACAAGGCCTACCGGCTTGCCCTCGCTGGCTCCCGGTCCGGCGTTGCCCGTAATGCTCACACCGTAATCGCTGCCCAGCTGCTTGCGCACGCCCAGCGCCATTTCGCAGGCGGTTTCGCGGCTGACAGCGCCGTATTTGGCCAGCGTATCTGCCTGCACATTAAGCAGCTTCTGCTTGGCCATGTTAGTGTAGCTGACGATGCTTCCCAGCAGATATTCGCTGCTGCCCGGCACATCCGTAACCAGACTGCTGGCAAGACCGCCGCTGCAGGATTCCGCAAAGGCAATAGTTTTGCCCTGCTTCAGCAGCTCCTGCCCAAGGCATGCCGCCAGCGTGGCATCATCCACACCGTATATATAATTATCAACGCTCTTGCGTACCTTGGCTTCCATAGCATCGAGCAGCTTGACTGCCTCTTTATCATTGGCAGCCTTCGCCGTAAGCCTGATGAGAATTTCACCGTAGCGGGCATAAAGCGCAATCGTAGGATTCGTCTGCGCCATAATCAGCTCGTCGAGCTTGGCAGCAACCATAGATTCGCCGATACCGCGCAGATGCAGGGTACGCGACATAATAATGCCGTGCTCGCTGAAGCGCTGCAGCATGCGCGGCAGCAGCTGCTTTTCGCACACATCCGTAAGCTCGCTCGGAGGTCCTGGCAGCATAATGAAGATTTTGTCCTTATATTCCAGACACAGTCCGGGAGCAGTACCCACATCGTTCTGCAGTACCTCGGCCCCGATAGGCACATACGCCTGCTTTTCGTTATTTTGCGAAGGGCAAAGTCCCTTCTTGGCAAAATATGCATCTATGCGTCCCCATGTATCCAAATCGAGATAGCCTTCGGTATGACAAACCTCCATCACCATCTCCTTGGTAATATCACCGCGCGTCGGCCCCAGACCGCCGCTGGTAATGATGATATCGGCGCGCTGCATGGCCTGCTCCAGCACTGCGCGCATACGCTCCGGATTATCTCCGACCGTAGTGTGATATAAAACATCAAAGCCTATATTGTTCAGCTTACGGGATAAATACTGCACATTGGTGTTTAAAATTTCACCCAGCAGCAGCTCCGTCCCGGTAGTAATGATTTCAACCTTCATCTGCTGTCACCCTCTCACCGGTTATTTTGACTCTTACAGCAACGCTCTTAAACCAGCTCTGCCACCATTTCATAGGTAAAGCCTTGCAGAATACGCACTCTTACCATCTGGCCTACCTCCAGCTCGGCGGCATTTTCGATAAAGATGTTGCCGTCGATATCGGGTGCCTCATGGTAGGAACGTCCTACCGCAAGAGCGGGGTTTTCTTCATCAAAGCCTTCGACGATAACGTCCAGCTCCTCATCCTCGCGCTCCTGATGGATTTCTTCGGAAATACCTGCCTGCAGCGCCATCAGCTCATGATAGCGGTTTTCCTTAACCTCAGGCTCAATCTGGTTTTCCATAGCGCCGGCCACAGTGCCCTCCTCTTGGGAATACTGAAACACGCCTGCGTTTTCAAAGCGCTGCTTTTCAACAAAGTCCATCAGCTCCGCAAAATCCTCGTCGGTTTCACCGGGGAAGCCCACGATAAAGGTAGTGCGGATAGTAATTCCCGGAATACGCTCACGCAGCTTGGCCAGAAGCTCCTCTACCTGCGCGCGTGTATCGTAACGGTTCATGCTGTCCAGCAGTCTGTCGCTGGCATGCTGCAGAGGAATATCAATATACTTGCACACCTTGTCGCATTCGGCGAAGGCTGCAATCAAATCGTCCGTAAAGTTGTTGGGATACAGGTACATAACGCGAATCCACTCAATGCCCTCCAGCTCGTTGAGGTCACGCAAAAGCTGCGGCAAAAGCAGCTTGCCGGTGAGGTCCTCGCCGTAGCGGGTGGTGTCCTGCGCAACTACAATCAGCTCCTTGACGCCGTGAGCAGCAAGGCTTCTTGCCTCTGCCATAACCTCATCATAAGGACGGCTGGTGTAGGGACCGCGCAGCTGCGGAATAATGCAATAGGAGCAACAGTTGTCGCAGCCCTCGGCAATTTTCAGATACGCCATGTAACCAGGCGTAGTCAGCATTCTGGGCGGAGCCTGCACATTTTTGCTTTCCAGCTTCTGCAGATGCTTTACGCGCTTGCCTGCCAGCACCTGGTCGATAACCCAGCCGATATCGGTAAAGCTGTCGGTGCCGACGATAGCGTCAACCTCCGGCATGCTTTCGAAAAGCTCGTCTGCATAACGCTGGCCGAGGCAGCCTGTCATAATCAGATACTTGCAGCTGCCCTCCTCCTTGTATTGCGCCATTTGTAAAATTGTGCTGATGGATTCCTCCTTCGCACTTTCGATAAAACCGCAGGTATTAACAATAATCAGTTCGGCATCTGCGGGATCGTTGGTAATCTCCAGCTGCTTATCCTTGATAATACCCAGCATAACTTCAGAATCTACCAGATTTTTGGGACAGCCGAGGCTGACCATACCTATTTTCATTCTTTACCTCCAAAACCTGCTGCCCTCACCCAAGCTGTCGGGACAGCAAGCAAGAGCATAAATCACTATAATCTAATCACTAATCACTGATGACTAAAGACTAATCACTAATCACTAATCACTATTTACTGAAACGAACCTTACTCAGCCACTTATTCGTCAGTCCGTCCTGCTTAACAGGCTCCAGATAGCTGCTGTTGAGCCAGATTTTATCGCCATCGGCGGCAGCCTCATCAAAGCCACTCGGGAACAGGAAAAGATAGCCTGTAGCGTTTTCCTGCGCTATCGCCTGCACCTGCTCGCTTGTCAAAAGCCATTCCATAACCGCAAGGCCCTGCAAATCATCGGCAGTATTCTTAAACAGGCCTACGCAGAAAAGATTTACCGGCGTGCCTTCCTTGGGATAGACAACATAAGCGGGAAATTTATTTTCCAGATATTTAAAAACGTAGCTTTGTCTGGTTATGGCCACATCCGCATCACCTACCGCCGCCATGCGCACAGGTGTAAAGGGAAACTTGGCATATTGCCCGATAAAGCGGTTGATATTGCCTAAATACTCCAGCGATTCATCCTCGCCGAAGCGGTCTGCCAGACCTGCCAGAAAGTTTTGCGTGCTGTTGCTGTCGGATAAATTTTCCAGAGCAATGCGCAGCTGCTCTTTTCCTGCCAAATCCTGCCAGCTGCAGATATTGGCCTGACCGACAGTACGGGCGTACTGCTGGTTGACCAGAAAAACTATCGGATCATAGAAAACGCCGTACCAGCTTAAATCCGCGTCACGGAACTTCTGCGGCAGTCTGTCGCCATCGGCAAAGGCCACAGGCTTCAGCCTTCCATGACGCTTCAGGCCGGCAAGCGTGCGCTGCTCGGCCAGCACAACGTCCGGCAGCTCTCCGCCGGGCTTCAGCTCGTAAACAGCCTTCAGCTGCAGCTTAGCCTTATTATCCTTGTTAAAGGCATCCACCAGATTTTCAGTAAATTTATTATCAAGCTCGGAATACAGGATAATGGTTTTTGCCCCTGCGTTCTGTACAGGAGCAGGCTGCTCACCGCAGCCTCCCGTCAGTATTCCGGCCAATATCAGCACTAAAAAGATACAACGGATCATCTCATCCCTCCGTTACTATCTGCGGCGCTTATCCTCACGCCTTTTTCCACCGGTACTGCCTGAAGCGGTACTGCGCGTTGCATTACGCGCTCCACTGCCGGCAGCACTGCGGGTTGCATTACGCTTCGGTCCGCGAGCTGCATCACGCTTCGCGCCACGCGCTCCGCCGCGCTGCTCCTGCTCCGTATGCAGCAAACATTTAGGTCCGCTGCCCACAAGGTCCATACGGCCTGCCTTCTGCAGCGCCTCCAGCACCAGCTTACGGTTACGCGGAGTACGGTACTGCATCAGCGCACGCTGCATTGCCTTATCATGCGGATTGCGGGCCACAAATACGGTTTCGCCGCTTTCCGGGTCGATGCCGGAATAATACATCGCCGTCGCCGCACTGCCGGGAGTAGGAATAAAGTCCTGCACCTGCTCCGGATTGTGCTTGATGTCACGCAAAAACTCTGCCAGCTCAATAGCATTGTTCAGCGTGCAGCCCGGATGGCTGGAAATAAAATACGGCACCAGATATTGCGGCAGGCCGATTTCTTTATTTTTTTGCGCATAAAGGCGCATAAACTTCAGATAAACTTCCTTGCCGGGCTTGCCCATACGCGCCAGAACCTGCGGTGCGATATGCTCGGGCGCCACCTTCAGCAGACCGCTGATGTGATAGCGGCACAGCTCATCCAGGAAATCCTGCTTTTTATCCGCCAGCATGTAATCATAACGGATACCGCTGCGGATAAACACCTTCTTGACGCCCGGTAAAGCGCGCAGCTTGCGCAGCAGCGCTATATAATCGCTGTGGTCGGCATCAATATTGGGGCACGGCTTGGGGAACAGGCACTGTCTGTCCTTGCACACGCCGTATTTCAGCTGCTTGGCACAGGAAGGATGGCGGAAGTTGGCCGTAGGGCCGCCGACATCATGGATATAGCCCTTGAAGCCGTCCAGCTGCGTCAGAATCTTAGCTTCGCGCAGAATAGATTCATGGCTGCGAGCCTGAATGATGCGTCCCTGATGCGCATGAATAGCGCAGAAGGAACAGCTGCCGAAGCAGCCTCTGCTGCTGACAAGGCTGAACTGAACCTCTTCGAGCGCCGCTACGCCGCCCTTGGTGTCGTAGCTCGGATGCCACTTACGCATATAGGGCAAATCGTATATAGCGTCCATCTCCTCCATCGTCAGCGGGAAGATGTTCGGATTCTGCACGATATATTTCTTCTGTCCCTTCTGGACTACGATTTTGCCATAAAACGGGTCCTGCTCCTTGCTCTGCAGCTTGAAGGCTCTGGCAAATTTCTTGCGGTCGTCCTTGATAGCCTTCCAGTCGGGAAGCTCCACATATTCCTCATCAGGCAGAGTGTCGGACATATAGGCCGTACCGCGGATGTAATGCATATCCTCGGCGCTGGCACCGCCTGCCAGATAATCGGCAATTTCCACTACCTGCTTTTCGCCCATGCCGTAAACCAAAAGGTCCGCGCCGCTGCTCTCCAGAATAGAGGGCATCAGCTTGTTTTCCCAGTAGTCGAAATGCACAAAACGGCGCAGGCTGGCTTCAATGCCGCCGATAATTACAGGCATATCCGGCCACAGCTTTTTGACGAGCTGCGCATAAACGGCCGTAGCATGGTCGGGACGCTGTCCCACCGCTCCGCCTGCGGTATACTTGTCGACAGCACGCTCATTCTTGGCTGCCGTATAACGGCACAGCATGGAGTCAAGGTTGCCGCCGGAAATAAGCACGCCCAGTCGCGGCTTGCCCAGCTCTGCCAGATATTCTGCTTTATCCCAACGCGGCTGGCACAGCATAGCTACCTTGTAGCCCTGCGCCTCCAGTACACGGCAGATTACTGCCGGACCGAAGGAGGGATGGTCTACATAAGCATCGCCGCTGATAAACAGAAAGTCAAGCTGCTCCCAGCCACGCTCGGCAATTTCTTGAGCGGAAATCGGTAAAAACTGTTTCATTAAAAACTCCTGAACAAATTATTATTTCTTCTTATCGGCCTTCGCTTCGCCGGCAGCCTGTGGCTGCTGCGGCTCAGCCTGTTTAACCTCAGCCTGCGGCTTCGGTTCTTCTGCCTTCGGCGCAGGTGCGGCTGCAGCGGGCTGCGGCGCTTCCTCTACTGCGGCAGCAGGTGCGGCCTTGGCTTCGGCTACGGGCTGCGGTGCAGCCTCCTCTGCCTTAGCTGCGGCTGCAGGCTGTGCGGGAGCGTTGCGCAGATAAGTCTTGACGGCCACGCCATGCTCGCCCTTCAGGTCAACAGCCTCGCCGTTCACCTTAATGCGTACAACGCCGATATTGCCGTACTTGACAATCAGCTTATCCTTAGCCTCGAAATGCTTGCTTTCCTTAGCATGCAGAATGCCGGCAAAAAGCTCCTTGCCGTCGGCACTTGCCTCCAGCCAGCAGTCACCCTCGGCCTCCAGGTCAACAGTAACCTTGTCCAGCACTGCGGGTGCTTTAGCTTCAGGCTTAACCTGCTCGGTCTGCTTAGCCTCTTCCTTAGGCATATTTTTAAAATAGTTAATCGTAGCGGGAATAGCAAAATAGCCTGCCGTGAGCACCGCTACCGCTGCTAAGCCTGCCAGGCACTGCTTCATCGGCAGCTTCGGCAAGCCCGGCATTTCAAAGCGGCCTGTACCGCTGCCGATATCACGCTTATCCTTCAGCTGGATGTTGAGGCGGACCTTTTCCACCTTGCGGATACCCTGGCTGCGTACAGCCTCTGCCGCCATACCGGCAGCACTTGCTTTATATTCATTGACAAGCTCCGGACCATTCAGTCCCAGATAATTACCGTAGTTGCGGATTATTCCCTTCAGGAAAACCTCGCCCGGAGTCTTGTCATATTCGTCATTTTCTACAGCCTGCAGATAACGGCTGCGGATACTGGTAGCCTTTTCGGCATCAGCAAGAGAGATACCCTTAGCCAGTCTTGCTTCTTTTAAAATTGCGCCGACAGTCTTTTCCTTATCATCCATTTCGCCTGCACCTCCGCTTATTCACGGCGCAGGAAGCGTTCCTCTGCTTCCTTACGCGACATTATAACCTCTCGTGGCTTGCTGCCTACAGATTGACCGACAATGCCCAGCTCCTCCATTGTATCTACCAGACGCGCCGCACGCGTATAGCCTATGCGGAAGCGTCGCTGCAGCATGGAGCTTGATGCCTGCCCCATGTCCAGCACAAGGCTCAGGGCATCCTCAAAAAGCTCATCCTCCGCAGGCGCATTGGAGCCTGCATCCTCGGCATTATGGCCTTTATTATCACATTCCAGCTCCTGCTCTGTTACCTCTTCGCTGTAATTTACAGGAATGGACTGCTTGATAATGAAATCTACTATTTTATTCAGCTCATCATCGCTGACGAAGGCACCCTGCACACGCACAGGCTTGTTGTAGCCCATGGGGTAAAAGAGCATATCGCCCTTGCCCAGCAGCTTTTCGGCACCGCCCATATCAATAATGGTGCGCGAATCTGTCTGCGAGGATACGGCGAAAGCAATACGTGAAGGAATATTCGCCTTGACGATGCCTGTAATAACATCTACGGACGGACGCTGGGTTGCCAGAATCAGATGGATACCGGCAGCGCGGGCCTTCTGTGCCAGACGCAGGATGGCATCCTCCACATCAACCTTGGCTACCATCATCAGGTCTGACAACTCGTCGATGATGATTACGATATAAGGCATCTTTTCTGCGGCCTGTGCGTTATAGGTTTTGATGTCACGCACACGGCTGTCGGCAAACGCCTTATAACGGCGCTCCATTTCCGCTACCGCCCAGTGCAGCGCGCTGGCTGCCTTTTTCGGTTCGGTGACAACAGGTGTCAGCAGATGCGGAATACCGTTGTAATTAGACAATTCTACGACCTTAGGGTCGACAAGAATCAGTTTAACCTCGTCCGGGGTAGCACGGTACAAAAGACCGGCAATAATCGTATTGATGCACACCGATTTACCGGAGCCTGTGGAGCCTGCTACCAGAAGGTGGGGCATTTTCGCAAGGTCGGCGGAAATAATATCACCGCTGATATCCTTGCCCAGACCGATGCACAGATGCTCCTTGGCATTGCGCACACTGCCTGCCTCCACAACCTCACGGAAGCACACAGGATCGTTCTTCGTATTCGGCGCTTCGATACCGATGGCAGATTTGCCGGGAATCGGCGCCTCGATACGCACACCGGGAGCAGCCAGACGCAGGGCAATATCATCCGCAAGGTTCACCACCGAGCTTACCTTCACGCCTGCCGCAGGCTCCAGCTCAAAGCGGGTAACCGACGGTCCGCGCGTTACGGCAACAACTCTGGCGCGCACCTTGAAGTCTGCCAAAGTCTGCTCCAGCACAGCACATTGGTCCATGATGTCCTTCTGATAGGTGGACGGGTCACTGGCCTTCGGCGTATCGAGAAGCTCCAGCGGGGGCAGCTGATAGCTGCTCGCGGCCTGCGCTTCAGGCTCATATGCTGCAGCCGTCTGCGGAGCAGGCGCCGCTGCGGCAATTTTATCTGCGCTGTCAAAAATCGTTACGGCTGGCTTCTCCGGTTCAGGCTCAGGCTGCGGCTCTGCCTTGACAGGTACTGCAAACGTCGGCACCTGCTCCTCGCGATAGGTATTGCGGATTACGGAAGCAGGACGCTCCGGCTCGGGCTCCGGCTCAGGTTCAGCAGCATGCGGCTCGGCATCATCCAGAAAGCGGCTGTCCGGCTCGTAATCATCGTCATAATTGATAATCGGTCTTACAATGACCTCGGGTTTGGACTGCTCCCATTCGGGCAACTGCACCGGGTCACGCTCTATTTCCTCTTTTAAAGGAGATTTTTCGTAAACACTCTTGTTTTTTGTAAAGCCCAAAATGCTTCTGAAAGCACTTTTCTTCTGCACGCCCTCGTTGAAGGCATCAAATTCGGGGCTGGTATAGTTGCTGATAACGTTATCAGCAGGAGCAGGACGCTGTTGAGGCACGGCACTCTTGCGCTTGAACACAGCTCTTACCGCAGGCTCGGGACGCACGCGCTCCTCCCTCACCTTATCACCTGGGCGCACCAACGTCAAATCGTCGGAGGTCAGGTAATCCTGCCACAGCTCCCACCATTTGCGCAGCGGCAGCACCAGGCCCAGCAGCCACAGCCAGCCTAAGGCAAGAATAATATAAACCGTCACATCACCGGCAAAGGAACGCAGCAGCTTCAGCAAAAGACCGCCTATAAGACCGCCGCCATCCGCTATCAGCGAAGGCTCCAGCTCAGAGCCAACAGGCACAAAAACATGATGAGCTGTGCCTGTAAGGCACAGCGTCACCAAAGTAAAAATTAATGTTCTCTTGTTAAAAACACCAAACTGACCTCTAAGCAGCTGCCAGGACGCAGCAAAGAAAGCTAAAGGCAGCAAAAAGATACCCTTACCCAGCAGATGCTGCTCCACCAGATAAGCATAATGCATTACGCCGTCCTCAGCCGTCATAAGAAGCGCGGCAGCAAACAGCAGACCCATAAGCAGGCAGACAACGCCGACAGGGCGCGAGTAGCTTCTATTCTGTTGCTTCCTTCTTCTTTCCTTGTGCAAGATAAGACAACTCCTAAAATCGCAGCTGCCGGCAGTCATCCTTTATCAGCTGACTGCTGACAACCGCTCACCAAAAACTATTTACTAATCACTAGTCACTGAAAACTATCAAATCTCCATGATAATCGGCAGAATCATCGGACGACGACGGGTTCTTTCGAACAGGAAGCGTCCCAGAGAATCACGCACGGTAGACTTCATTGCAGACCATTCGGAAACATTGTTTTCCTCGCAGCGGTCCAGCGCAGCCTGCACCTTATCGCGTGCTTCATCCATCAGGTCCTCGGCCTCGCGTACATAAACAAAGCCGCGGGAAACGATATCCGGACCGGAAACCACATGGCAGGATTCCTTGTCGATGGTTACGACAACAATCATAATACCGTCCTGAGAAAGCTGACGGCGGTCGCGCAGTACAATGTTGCCTACGTCGCCGACACCCAAGCCGTCAACCAGCACCTTGCCTGCAGGCACCTTGCCGTTAATGGTAATGCTGCTCTTGGTCAGCTCGATAACGCTGCCGTTTTCACCGATAACAATATGGTCTGCCGGCATGCCAAGGGATTTAGCCAAGTTAGCATGCTTAACCAGGTGACGGTATTCACCATGCACAGGCATGAAGAAACGCGGACGCACCAGATTGTGCATCATCTTGATTTCCTCCTGGCTGGCGTGGCCGGAAACGTGGACGCCGTTGCTCTTTTCATAAATAACGTCCGCACCCAGCTTGTACAGATGGTCGATAGTACGGGAAACGAGCTTTTCGTTGCCCGGAATCGGTGTAGCAGAAATAATTACTGTATCACCGGGCATAATATCAACCTTTTTATGGTCATTCATAGCCATACGGGTGAGCGCGCTCATCGGCTCGCCCTGACTGCCGGTGGTGATAATAACAACCTTTTCCGGCGTATAGTTATGAGTTTCGTCAATATCAATCAAAACGCCCTCGGGAACCTTTAAGTAACCCAGCTCCTTAGCGATATTTACAACATTCACCATGCTGCGGCCGATAACTGCTACCTTACGCTCGTACTTCACAGCAGTATCAATAACCTGCTGGATACGATGTACGTTGGAGGAGAAGGTTGCTACTATAATACGGTGCTTAGCATAGCGGAACTCCTCGTCAAAGGTCTGGCCTACCATTTTTTCGCTGGGAGTGAAGCCCGGGCGCTCGGCGTTGGTGCTGTCTGCCAGCAGGCACAGTACACCGCGGTCGCCGTATTCGGCAAATTTATTGAATTCCATAACCTGTCCGTCAACAGGAGTGTGGTCGATTTTGAAGTCACCGGTGTGGATAATAACACCGATAGGAGTAGTAATCGCGATAGCAACAGCGTCGGGAATGCTGTGGTTTACGCGAATGAAATCAAGCTTAAAGGCACCGGCGTTAATCTTGTCACCGGGTTTTACTACGTGCAGGTTTTCGTTGCCTACACCGTTTTCCTTTAAGCGGCCTTGTAAAATACCCAGAGTAAGTGCGGTACCATAAACGGGACAATCAATTTGTTTCATAACATAGGGCAGCGCACCGATATGGTCCTCGTGACCATGTGTCAGAAAGATACCCTTAATTTTATCTTTATTCTCAACCAAATATGTAATATCGGGAATAACCAAGTCAATGCCGAGCATATCGTCTTCAGGGAACATCAGGCCTGCATCAATCAGGATCATGTCGTCCCCGTAACGGAATACCGTCATATTTTTACCAATTTCGCCCAAACCACCCAGCGGGATAATCTGGACCTTATGTTGAAATTTACCCAAAAAAAATACACCTCCATTTTTTATTTTACATTCTTCCGTACAAATGTAGAAATTGAATTTGATACTGTGTCCGCACACATACTCTCTACTTTATTATACACTAAATATGGGCTATTGACAAATAGTGATACATATTTTTTGTGAAAAGTTTGTTGCCAAACGGATGATTTTGGGGCAGAGGAATAGTGCATGCAAAAAAGGCTGCGGGCAATGCGCCCCCCCTGCTTGACATTCCCTTCTATTTCAAGTACACTTAAACTAAGTTCTTCAAAACCGCAAGTAAGCATAAGCCTCCGGCTCATTTACCTGCTGACAATTAAATAAGCAGTATATCCTGCAGATGCACTTTTTCTGCAGAAGCTTAAGCAAGGCCATTTATATTATATGGTACATTCTAAGAGTAGTACGAACTGACGATTTTTTATCGTCAGGGTGCTGCTCTTTTTTTGTTTTTCAGGTGCTTTGCAACTGCTTATGTATTTTTTACTTTATCTGTGTTAAAATGAAAGGAGAAAAACCATGCAAGACCTGGCAACAAAATTTGCAAACCTGACTATCCAAAGCGACTTCATCTTCAAGAAGGTTATGTCGCGCAAGCGCATCTGCAAGCATCTGCTGGAGGAGCTGCTGCAGATAGAAATTGCGGATATCAACTATCTGGAGGCAGAAAAGACGCTTGAGCCTGAGTACACCAGCCGTGGCATCCGCCTGGATATCATCGTAGCGGATGATAAAAACACGCATTATAATCTGGAGATGCAGGTGAAAAACAATAAAAATCCTGATACGGACACCTACGTTCTGCCCAAGCGCTCACGCTATTATCAGGCGCTGCTTGATATTGATTTGCTGCAGAAGGGACAGCCGTATGATCTGCTGCCGCCGACCTTTATCATTTTTATCTGTGTTTTTGACTTCTTTGAACAGGATAATTACGTTTATACCTTTAAAAAGTGTTGTCTGGAGAATCGGGAGTTGGAGCTTTCCGATGAAGCAACCACCATGATTTTGAACACTAAAGGTACGCATGGCGATATTTCTAAAGACATCAAGAGCTTTTATGATTATGTAAACAACCACATTGTAACTACTGATTTCACCAAGCAGATTGACGATGAAATCAGCTATCTCAAATTAGATACGAAAGTGAGGCGAGAATTTATGCTTATGGAAGCACGTTTATTAGATGAAAGGCGTGAAGGTAAAGCTGAGGGCATTGCCGAAGGCAAGGAAATAGGTCTTGCTGAAGGTGAAGCTAAAGAAAAACTCGCTATTGCTAAGCGTATGCTGGCTAAGGGCTGCTATTCTCTCGAGGATATTGCGGAGCTTACAAATTTATCTCTTGTTAATGTGGAGAAGCTAAAGGAAGATCAAGCTGAGCAAGCCTGATACGCACACACAACATTAAAGCAAAAGGCGTTCTACCGCAGTTGGGCAGAACGCCTTTAGTGTTGTTATGCTCTTATGCTGTCAGCTTGGACGCCAGCTCACGCACCTCTGCTTCCGAAAGTTTGGAAAGACGGACTGTTCTTTCGATCGTTTCGCCCTCGCTCAAAAGGTCTTTAGCTAGTTCAATGTTACGTGCCTGAGCTTCTTTTGCTGCTTCCTTAGCTGCTGTTTCTGCCGCTTCCTTAGCAAGCTTTTCTGCCTTTCTTGCAGCATATTCCTCAATTACGTCTGTCATTTTTTCTTCACCCTCCTTGCTATATTTCAAAAACTCCATGCGCTCGGCAAATTCATGGTAATGTAAATTCTTAGGATCTGTGCAGTATAAGTCCTGCATAAGCTTCCCCAACGCTGTACCGTCACGACGCTGGCTGTTTACATAAATAATATGTGAACCATCTTCAAAATCTCTGGCGCTTTGCTTAATCGTTCGTCTTATATCATATAACGGCAGATTATCGCGCAAGACATCATTTTCTGTGATAAAAATTACATAAGTATCCGGCAGCTCTTCATAAAGCTTACTTGGCTGCAGAAGATGTGTATCAAGGATACTGCTGTAAAATCTGGCGCGTCTTGCCGGAGCGCCTTCGTCACTTCTTTGTACCTCTACGTTAAAATAACGTCCCTCGCTATCCTGTGCCAGGATATCAAGTTGAGAAGAATGGCCGTAGATGTTTTGGATAAAGCTTTGTATCCTGACATTTCTTACCTTAATTTTATCATCTCCCAGGATTACGCGCAAGAAAACCTGCGCTGCTTCTTTGTTGTCATCAAGCATAAAGTTCATAAACCTGTTGTTCATCATGCAAAGGCTGCGTATGACCTGCTTGATTTCACTTTCTTGACTTGCTTCATTTGTCTGCATTACTTCAACTCCCTTCTTCTTAACAAAAAACGCCCTATGTACTACTCAATAATACATAAGGCGTTCTCAATGACGCTGCGACGACCGTACTCCAGGCAGGCGTGCAAAATCTTACGGTCTTATATTATCAGATAATTGTGATAATGTCAAGAATAATATGAAAATTCTCTAATCTTTCTTGAAGAATAAGACGTTCTATCGCAATCATGTAGAACGCCTTGTAATGCTATTATGCTTTTATGCTGTCAGCTAGGATAAAATTTTCTTTCCCTATTCAAAATAGAGCAAAACCACTGCTTCAACGCTTCATCAATACCAAGCCCGAGCTCCTTTTTTCGGAACAATTCCTTCACGCAATTTATCCCAAATTGCATTGACTGCATGGTCTCCAAAAAATACGCTATGCTCCGGTTCCGTTGCAAGCTCCAGAAAATCCGTTCCTCCTTCTTCACGTATCTCCCTATTGACTGATTCAGCTAATCCATTTAGCTCTTCAACAGATATATCACGTTCCCAATCATCCTCGGCAAGCTCTGTAATATCAATCTTACCGTTAATTTTATCAACGATGATTATTCCCGGTTTCAGCTCTTCCTTTCCATTAGGATAATACCAATAAACCAAATATTCTTCTGTTTCTTCTACTAATTTAAATGTAACCATTATCACTTTCACCTCCTCAACATTTTAATTCACCGCTCTATATTTCTTCTGAGCAATATATCATTGATTTTTCCATCTGAATCAGTATTATAAAACACATGCATAACTGCTTCAGTTGGACTTTCATGATGATATAACTCCAGATACTTGTCACTATATCCTTTTGCTTTCATTCTTCTATGAAAGCCACCTATTCTGTAGAAAAAATTTTGAGTTTCTTTTTGTTTATATGCACCCTCTGCGAACTCTAACTTCAGCGCATTCAACACTTCTTCCCGCCCAAAATAAATTTCTGACTTGAAATCATATCTTAGAGCACATGAGCAACTAAGATTATCTGCCAAATATCTTAAACGCAGCTCATCAGACCATACAGTAAACACATTTCCTAGATAATGAACAAGTCTTGTATCTCCAACCCATTCAAGTATTTTATTTACCTCAGAATAGTACTGCTCTCGATCAAAAACAAATATCTGATTAAACTCAATGGTTTTAGAATCGTGAATGAAATCATGCCAAATAACCAAACGTTCCGTTTCATCAATATGAACCTCGGTATCTCCACAACCAACACATCCACAACCACATACAAATATGTTGACCGGTTCATCCTCCAAAAAGAAACTTCTCATAAGACTTGTATATAATTCCGACGGCCACAATGGTAATCCGCATGAAATCTTTTTACGCAGATTATCTCCATCAATATAGATTTCAACTACATCCGTAGGCTCATTATCACACCTAAAAGTTTCTGTTGACAGCTGTTTCCCTTCATGAAACATCACCTCGTACCACTCGGCATGCTTTTTAGTTTTTGACTATTAAAGCCAATCAACCTTGCTGATAAGCTCTGTTAATAATTTGATAAATGTATATTCCTTCTTTTGTTAATATCTGATATGTTTTTTCGCCAATCTGTATTTCTATACCATTGGTGCGCGGAATTACAGATGTAATACAATTAATTGGTTTATCAAAAGACGCTTTGCTACACGCAAGTACTACTCTTTTATTAGTTACAGAAAAAACTGCTGGAGTTATATTAGCCACGTCTTGACGTATAGGTGTCAAAGTTTTTTCTCCCGCACGAACACTTAACCCTTTCATAATCCTTACAGAACCACCTGTATGTGCGCCTTGATAATTGACAATCACATTTTTGGTTACTAAATAATCAACAGGTGCAGAATAATGACAAATTTCATCATTTCTTAGCATTAATGTCGGTGCTGCCACCACAGGTAATGGTTGATTTTCTTCTAACTTCTTAGCAAACAACGTACTAATATATCTAGAAGAAGCAGAATCTGAGTTCTTATTTTTCAAAAGTGCCAAAATACCCCCGCAATTATAGGCGAAAAGAAAAGAGCGATAAAAAACCAAAGAAATCCATTTCTCCCTCTATCGTTAGCCCATAATCCAATGCCAATATCTGCTACTAATAATAAACCGCCAACTGCATCACTCATATATTTACTCCTCCATAATTTCAATATTCTATTTAAATTATAACTCTAAATTCAAAATAAGTATACTAACATCCTTATATTTATAATATATTTTTCACTGTAACCATGACACAGACGCCTTAACATTCTTTACTTTGAGTTACAGCACCACGTAATATATTTCACAGGATTGTGAAAATACTCGTCAGCTAGTATCTTCTGGTCCGTATAGAAGTCAGAATTGAAAGCTTAGTACCAATATCAATACTTTAACCCGTGTTCTGCAGAAAAGACTCGTGATGCAAATTCCATATGTACAACATTAAATAGTATATACAAGTAAAAATATACTAAAGAACTAATCATCCATATTGGTACTGTCAATATTTTTGCGCAAATTTCTTCAGACATCCTAGCAGAAGTTTAGT
>OLFY01000517.1_pt1 | contig 59042 bp, 48 predicted proteins | sample 1605611 | NCBI WGS metagenome assembly OLFY01 (sample SAMEA3888923, study PRJEB22519) | human gut metagenome | biome: human gut; feature: human-associated habitat; material: faeces | place: Denmark | collected 2011 | reverse complement strand
TAAGCTTTCCGGAACCACGCCACTATGGCGTGGTTTTCAAAAGAACACAAAAAAGAGCTGTCGCAGCGCGACAGCCCCAATCCTTGGCGGAGGAAGAGGGATTCGAACCCCCGGCCCCTTGCGGGATCGCCAGTTTTCAAGACTGGTGCCTTAAACCACTCGGCCATTCCTCCATGTGGTCAACAGGTTAAGTATATCCTACCCCCGGTGACCTTGTCAAGGAGCCTTAATAGGCCCCCTTATGGCTCAGCACCACCCCGAAGGTCCGCCACAGCAGCATGATATCCAGCCAGACGCCCCAGTTGCGCACATACCAGGAATCCATCTGCACCCGTTCCTCGTAGGTGGTATCGCTGCGGCCGTTCACCTGCCACATGCCTGTGATGCCCGGGCGCACCATGTAGAAGTCCTTGATATAGGGCCCGTATTTGGGGATCTCCGCCGTGACGATGGGCCGGGGCCCCACCAGGCTCATCTGGCCGCTCAGCACGTTGAACAGCTGGGGCAGTTCGTCCAGGCTGGTGCGCCGCAGCACCTTCCCCACCCGGGTCACCCGGGGATCGTCCTTCAGTTTGAACTCCGCTTCCCATTCCTTCCGGGCCTCCGGATTGGCGGCCAGGTATTCCTTCAGTTTCCGGTCCGCATCCACGCACATGGTGCGGAACTTCAGGCAGGGGAACAGTTTGCCGTCCTTGCCGATGCGCTGGTGGGCGAAGATCACCGGCCCCCGGGAATCCAGCTTGATCAGAATGGCCAGTACCAGGAACACCGGGCTCAGCAGCACCACCCCCACCAGGGTCAGCACCAGGTCGAACAGCCGCTTGCACATCCGGTTGTAGGGACGGGCCAGGTTGTTCTTCAGGCTCATAAGGATCATCCGCTCATTGAACAGGGAATCCACTTCCACTCCATTGACAGGAAGACCGATCAGGTCTGGCACAAACCCCAGGTTCCGTACATGGGGCTGGATCCCATGCATCAGGCTGTTGAGTTTGTCCGGGGTCAGGCCCGGTGCGGCAATGCACACATCCTGTACACCGGTCTTTCCGATCACGTCCGTCACCTGATCGAAAGTGCCCAGATAGGGCAGGTCTCCCACATTCTCCGGCTGAGGCCCGGCGTCATCCACGTACCCGATCACGTTGTAGTTCAGGCCCACGTCATCCTGGATCCCCTGCAGGATCAGGCGGGCTGTCTTGCCGGCTCCCACCAGCAGCAGGGGGATGCTCCCCACCCCGGCCCAGTTCAGCAGATGGGCGATAAAATACCGGGACAGGGTCACCAGCAGGAAGGCAAACACCCACAGGAACCCGATGAACAGCCGGGACGTGCTGGTGGCGATATGGGACATGTACACGAACACCACAATGGCACCCGTGGCATAGGTGCAGCCCCGGCAGATGCATTCCATCAGCTTCCAGTACCCCATCCGCCGGGTGTAGATGCTCGCCTGGCGGAAGAACAGGAGAAACAGCAGGGGAAAGGCCACCCAAGCGTTCAGCCAGGCAATGTGCAGATGGGTATTGCCGGTAACGAAGCAGCGCAGGTGGTACGAAAGCACTTCTGCCAGAAGGATCATCAGCCAGTCGGTGATGGTGTATACCGTGGGCAGAAAGTAATTCAGGTGATGATGGATAAAGGAGTCGGGCTGGGACTCCGAAAAGGCTGCACGGGACATGGACAAGCTCCTTTACAAACAGGATTGTGAATAAAATGTATATCTTAGTATTATATCGTTGAACGAAAAAAGGTGCAAGGAAAAACGCCCCTCAGTTGTCAGATTCCAGGTCCAACAACTGGGGGGCATTCCACTGTGGTTCATCCACACGCATTTTTTGTTTTGGGAGAATCAGTCCGTCTTTACACTTTCTTCAACGTTCCTTCACTCTTGGCAATGACAACCGCAGAAGCAGCATCGCCTACGATGTTGGGGATGACCCGTCCCATGTTCAGGATCCGGTCGATCCCGGCCAGAAGTCCGATGGCTTCCATGGGCAGATGGGCTGCACTGAGGACGATGGTCAGCATCACCAGGCCGGAGCCGGGGATCCCGGCAGTCCCGATGGCGGCCAGGGTTGCGGAAACCATGACCATCAGCTGATCCGTGGCACTCAGATGGATGCCGAAGATCTCAGCAGTGAAGACCACGGCAACCGCTTCGTAAATGGCCGTACCATTCATATTCATGACGGCGCCAAAGGGAATGATGAAGTTGGCCGTATCCTCGTCCACCCCCAGGTTCTTGGTGCATTTCAGGTTGATGGGGATGGTCGCTACAGAAGAACAGGTGGCAAAGACAAAGGCCATGGCTTCTTTCATGGTCCGCAGGAAGCGCAGGGGCGAAATGTGTCCGATCAGACCGCCCATGACCCCGGCCTGTATGATGATCACATAGAGGAAACCGGACAGATACAGGGCTGCAATGCATTTCAGATACGGGATCATGATGGCAGAACCATTCTTTCCCACCACGGTGGCCATCAGCCCGAACACGCCATAGGGAGTGAATTCCAGGACCCGATTGGTCAGGTCACCCATCACGTCCTTGCCGACCCTGAAAATATTCAGGAGAGGCTCGCCTTTGCTCCCCATTTTCATCAGGCAGAAGCCCAGGATCAGCGCAAAGAAAATGATCTGCAGCAGATTCTGCTGGGCCAGGGACTGAAAAGGATTGGAGGGAATGATATTGACCAGCGTTCCGATGAGCGATACATCCTGGGTGCTTTTCTTGACAGCGGGTACAGTCCCGGAAAGGTCCACCCCGGTCCCCACATGGAACAGGTTGGCGAAGAACAGGCCCACCACAATGGCAAAGGCCGTGGAGATCAGAAAGGCCGCCACCGTCTTCACACCCATACGGCCCAGTTTCTTTCCATCCCCTACATCAGCCGCAGCCACCACCAGAAGGCACAGCACCATAGGTGCCACCACCATGGTCAGGAGCCGGGTCAGGATGGTCCCCAGCGGATTCAGGATGGCAGCCTGAGGGCCGAATACCAGCCCCACCAGGATACCCAGTACAAACCCGATCATAATCCGGGTAAACAGGCTCAAGCGATTCCAAGGTTTAAAAATAAATCCCATTTTGATTGCCTTCTTTCTTCCTGATTACACAAACCGGCATACATGGTCTACGGCAATATCGGAGAATCCATAGGCTTCTGCCTTGGTCAGTTTTCCGTTGGCCACTTCATGGATTTCGTCAACCAGTTCCCGGCCCATCTGCTTATAGGTCTTTTCACCCCGGACGATGGCACTCAGGTCTACATCCATATTGTCTTCCATATTTTTATAGGTCCGTCCATTGGCAGTCACCTTGATGACCGGTGCAATGGCATTGCCGGTGGGCGTCCCCCGCCCGGTGGTAAAGATCACCGCCTGGCAGCCGGCAGCCACCATACTGGTCACAGAAGAAATATCGTATCCTGCCGTGTCCATCACCAGCGCTCCCGTTTGCGTCGGTTTCTTCGCCTGTTCCAGGACTTCCCGGATGGGACGGGTCCCCCCCTTGCGGATGCAGCCCAGGCTCTTCTCATCCAGGGTGGACAAACCACCTGCTTTGTTCCCCGGAGTAGGCTGCCCGGCCCGGCAGTCCTGTCCGGCTCCAGCCAGATGTTTCTCGTAAGCCCGGCACACCTCGATGATCTGGTTGTGGATGGCAGGCGTAGCGGCCCGTTTGGCCAGGATGTGTTCCCCGCCGATCCATTCGATGGATTCGCTCATCATGCTGGTGGCTCCCAGGTCCACCAGGATGTCACTGGCTTCCCCTACAGCCGGATTGCTGGCGATACCGCTGGTGGCATCGCTGCCGCCACATTCGATCCCCAGGAAGAATTCGCTCATGGGGAACAGTTCCTTTTGCTGCCGTCCAGCCTCCTGGGCCATATCTCTGGCTGCCCGTACGGCCTTTTCAATGGTCTTGAGGGTACCGCCCTCGTCCTGGATCCCGAAGTCAACCACAGGCTTGCTGGTCATTTTCCGGATCTTCTCCGCCAGCTGGGCATGGCCCACCGTTTCACAGCCCAGGCCGATGATGACCACACCATATACATTGGGATTGGTGGCAAACCCGGTCAGGACTTTCTGGCTCATTTCAGTATTGGCAGCCACATCGCTGCAGCCCGTATTGAAGATGATGTTGACGGCGCCCCGTACCTGGCTGGCCACCACACGGCAGCTTTCGCTTCCGCAGGCGCAGGTGGGCAGGATCAGCACATGGTTGCGGATGCCCGGACGGCCTTCGGCTCTCCGGTATCCCCAGAAAGACATTTCCGTCAGAGACGGATCCCCCGTGGACTGCTTCGCCGTGGTTTTCCACTGGTCTCCCACCAGTTCTGCATCATAATCCCGCGGCACACTTTTTAAATTGTTGTCGTTGACCCAGTGGCCTTTGGCAACCGGGGAAATGAGTTTTCCCAGGCTTTCCCCATACTTCATCACATCATCACCGGCCCCAAGATCCTGAAGCGCGATTTTATGACAGTAAGGGATGGTCTCTTCTGCCTGGACCGTACACACCCGGTCCCCATCCTGATACGTCACCGTGGCACCTGCCGGGATTTCTTCCACACAGGTCACCACGTTGTCCCTTTCATCCATCAACAGCGCATTGACTTTCATTTCATTCCCTCCCGATTGGAATCTTTATGGCATTATAATAGAATTTTCTGTACATAAAAGCAATTATATGTTGTTTACATATTTATAAATATGTTTTATACTATATGGACCAACCTGAAGGAGGGAGATTCCCCATGGAATTGGAGAAAGAATATATCCTGACGATTGCCCGCTGCGGCAGTTTTTCCAAAGCTGCAGAGGCCCTGCATATGACCCAGCCTGCGCTCAGCATTGCCATCCGTAAGGTAGAGACACGGCTGGGTATGCCCCTCTTCAACCGGAAAAAGCACCCGCTCCAGTTGACGGAAGCAGGTGCTGTCTATGTACGCGGACTGCACGAAATCAAAAAAGTGGAAGAAACGGTGGACCAGCAGTTAAAAGATCTGGCCGACCTGGTCACCGGAAATCTTCGGATCGGGGGCTCTCACTACCTCAACGCCCATATCCTGCCCCCCCTGCTGACCCGGTTTAGTGCAGCCTATCCCGGCATCCAGATCGATTTGCTGGAAAGCAGCTCCGCCCATCTGGCTTCTCTGCTCAAAGAACGGGAACTGGATCTGACCTTCAGCTGCAATCCGGAATTCATACCGGCTTTCAAACACTACAGCATATTCCATGATACCATCCTCCTGGCGGTTCCGGCTGACCATCCATTCCATGAACAGTATGGGCCATGGCAGCTTTCAGCAGCCCAGGTTGCAGCCGGAAAGCATCTGGAAAGCGCCTGCCCGGGCCTGCCCCTTGCAGCCCTCTCAGCTCTTGACTATATCGTTCTCCGCCCGGGGAACAATCTCCATGACCGGGTGGCTGAAATCTTCAGGGCAGCCAGCTGCACGCCCCGGATCAAGACCCAGGTTTCCCAGCTGGCCACAGTCTATCATCTGGCCAAAGCCGGTTATGCTTCGGCTTTCATTTGTGACCGGTTGGTGGATCCCCATGACAGGAAGCTGGTTTTTTACAAAATCGACCTTCCCGTCACGGACCGGGAATTTTTTCTGCTGCTGCCCCAGGAAGAATATACGCCCCGGGCCGTACGGGCTTTCATTCGGTTCTGCCGGGAGCATCCCCTGTTGCCGTAGGGGCGCCGCATCGCTGCGCCCCTATGCACCGTCTGTTGATTGTTGCCCTTCCAGGCGGGTCGATCAGGGCGCTCGACCCCTACGGGTTCTGATGATGATTGCCAGGCCCGACTGTTTGTGCTTTTACGACAAAAAAGAGCCTGCCTCCGCCTTTATGGCAAAAGCAGGCTCTTTAAGAATTAACCTCTTACTCCACAACTTCCAGCCCTGTCAGCTGCAGTTCCACCAGCACCAGCTCGTCATCCCCGGCAGCGACCAGATCGCAGTGCACCCTGATTTTCTGCCCGGCCTTCAGTTCATCCACCCTGGCCAGGGCCTTTTCTTCCTCCAGGTACTCGCCGTCCATGAATACCGGCCCGTCGAACAGAGCCGTGAATGTCACCGTACCCGGGTTGTCCTCGTCGTCGTCCTGGTAGATAGCCTGTTCCACGCTCTCCTCCGGCTTCAGTTCCTTCCAGGCTTTGGCCAGGACGCCGGCGACCTGGTCAATCCGATCAATAAACGTTCTAGCCGCTTCCGGGCTCATCCGGAATTCCATCAGATCAGGCCCCTGGGCAAAGTTCACATACCCGTAATCCGCCAGCTCCACCGTCCCAAAATCCACGTTCCGATCAATGAATAAGCTCATACCAATTGCCTCCCTTTCGGTTTTCCTGGTTTCATTGTACCAGATGATATAGGTGAAAAGGCGGACAGATGAAAGAGGCCAGATTCGCTCGCTGCGCTCGCTTGAGATGTCAGATGTCAGAATGGCCGGCAAAAGGCGTACTTTCGACGAACAGTCCATAGTCCGTCCATCGCCAAGCAATGTAAGGTGCGGTTCGGTGAACCGCACCCTACAGGCCCTGGTATCTACAATCCGATAATGCCCACCCTGTATGAGCCGCCCCTCTGACCAGCCCGCTCCAAAACCGGTTTATCTCGAACCAGTCAATTCCAATTCAAAACGGTATTATCTTTATCGTCAAAGAAGACTCGATTGGTTGCCGCGGCGAAAACAAAATTAATAGAATCGTATTCTGGTTCAAAATCCTGTAATTCCCTGATACTGTCATCAGAAGGATCATCCTCTTCTTGTTTTTTTCCAGAAGAGTCGCAGACGCTGTACTTCAAATCCTGCACGCTGACTTTTTTCGTCTCTATATTAAAAATATATTTCTTCTTAGCCCAATGACTCGGTTTCCCATCAAGTACCATCTCGTAATAATCTACGATAAGCTCGATGACTGGTTTTTTCCATTTTAATGATCTGGATGGATTGCTTATCAATATAAAAGATTGTATTACTAAGCTTCTCGAACCGGACATAACGCAGTGGCTCCTGATCAAATGGCTGGTTTTGTCAAAGCCAACACTAAAAAAGTCAAAATGGCTGCATGTTTTTTCATAACGGCTACCTCAAATCCCCATCACGGATGGCAAACCTGGCAGGGCTGATACCCCTCGTTGATTGCTTCTTCCCGACTGTCGATTTCCACAAAATTTCCCCGATGTTTGATGGTCCGGCAGTCATTATTATGAAACTTCATGGTCCGGGGATTCCCCAGGTAGGCCAGAGCCGGTACAGCCAGGCAGAAGGTGGATAATAAGGTAAAAAGGATCACCAAGGCTTTTTTCATAAAACTCCCTCCTCGTTTTCCACATATTTTAGAACTATTGATTCTTTTCAGTCAATATGTCAATTTTGTCAGTTTGCTCCACATCCCTTGCCTCATTATTTTTATTCTGCAAAAGGAAACCGCAGACCACCAGTAGCCTGCGGTTCCTTATTCTTTTTACTGCGGCAGCACAACCTTGACTCCTCTGGGTTTGCTGGGATCCATGGCAGCTGCCAAATCTTTAATGGTCGTCTGCAGATCCGTATCCTTTTCCACCTTGGCCGCGATCTTGGTTCCGGCTGGGATCTTCACATTGGCCCCTTTCATGAACAAGCCGCCCACCAGGCTCACCAGGGCAGCCACGGCCACAGCCCCATCGCTGCCGGCCTCGATCCGCCCCACATAGGTCAGGGGAACCGTGACCCCGTTGACGGTCTGGATGGAATCCACGGAAATCTCCAGCTTCCCGGCCCGGCCGAACATGCCGGAGCTCTTCTGCTTCGTGATGTGCCCTTCCGCAATGGTCCCTGCCGGGATCACCACCACATCATTCAGGAGCATATTGTCCACCAGCTTGAACTGGATGCTTTCCCCTTTCCGGTTCGTCTTCGAGGATAGTTCCTTCGTCAGCTCCACCGTCAGCTGGGTATCCTTTGGAATGTAGGCTTCGCCGGCCGGAATCCCCGTCTTTTGTGCATCCCCGGCCAGTTCCTGTGCCTTCAGTTCCGCAATCCGTTCCTTCATGGTCTTGTGTTCCGCCGGTGCCGCAGCTTCCTGGTTCTCTTCCTTTTTCACCTGCTGCAGCCCCGTATCGGCCAGGGCCACCGCCGGCAGCCCCAGAGAACTACCCCAGACCAGCAGACTCAGCGATACCCCCGCCACTTTTTTCACCATCTCTCTCATCATGAACACCCCTTTCCAGGATTCCTTTTTACAAACCCAGTATAGCAAAGGAAAAGGGTAAAATTGGGGACAGAATAAAGAAAATTCGATAAAAATCAAGCGAAGAGTGCAGAGTAAAGAGGACAAAGACGTCAGATTCGCTCGCTATGCTCGCTTGCGATGTCAGACGTCAGAATAGACGATTAAGGATCGTTCTTTCGACGAACAGTCCAGTGTTCGGCAATCGCCGAGCAATGTACGGGCAGTTTGCTGTAAACCGCCCAGTCCCTGGTAGTAACCAGTCATTAAAAAGTCTTGCTCAGGGTGATTCAATCTTTTCTTAATCGTTGCAGGCCTTTCCAAAGGAAGGCAACAAGAGGCACAGCAAGTACCGGAAAACCAGACGGATTCTTTGGACTTCCAATAGGAACCCGAGGTTAGGTTAGGATAGGTAAGGATAGGTTAGACCAGGATAATACAGGATATAACAAGCAAGACCAGACTACGGGTCTGTTATCTGAAGGATCTACTTTCCCCCTGTGGTGTTCTCCTTTACAGAGTACTACGATACAGAGTAAAAGACCTGTACTACCGAACGATAGCAATATATCTAGTGGGGGGGTATGATTTGTTAAAAAAGCCTTTCCTAGACTGGTGGAAGGCAGAAAAAAGGATATCATAAATAATGGTACCTTTCGTCTGGCTCTTATCTACCGTAGTTTCGCCCGTAATCCGCCCTGGGTCCGGAGTATCCTGATCCACAGCGAAGGAAAGGACCCGCTCCCCTATTTTGGGAGCGGGTCCTTTTTGAATGTGGAAATCCCCGGTAGTTTTTACGATACCTGGGGCTTCAATCAATTGTCCAGTAATAAATCATATGCCAGGCGAAAGCGGGCGGATCAATGCGATCCGTCCCTCGCATAGTACAGTTCTAGTACAGTTTTTTAGTATCATTTTTATACGCAGGAAATAAAAAAGGCTGTTACTGATGCGGCAGCATTTTATGCTAAATCGGGTAGTTTATCCTTCTATTCAACTCCCCATTCTTTGAGATAATCTCTTTCATGCACCATCTTGGTAATCACAAAAACAACTTCTCCTATAGTTGAATTTACAAATTGCTCTATAAATGCCTTTCTCTCAGGTTCCTGGAGCGTATTCGAATTCCTCATATCATGAATGAGATTATTGCAAATCATTTCCATATTTTTGCTGGGTTTAGGATTTTGCTCTATACAAGCCATTAAATAGATGACATACCGAGAGATTGACTTAAACACTTCTATATTTTTACTCGTCAGAGGTGCTGATGTCAGATTTACATTATTTTTGAAATCGCCGTATATTGTTGCATTACTCCAAAATGTTTCGGGGGTGTCTCTGTCCTTTATAACAAATCCAAGTGTTGCCTGTGCCGCCGCAATCAATTCATGCTCAGAACAATTCAGCTTTGCTGCGGTCCCTAGCTCAATCAAATGCTCTCCAACATCTCCTAAAGTGACAGTAACACCGGATCTTGCCATCCGAACAAGTTTAAATCCAGAGGGTGAAAACGGCTTTTTTATATCGAGTTTATTACGTTCTTTCATTCTTTTAATGATTGATTTTACTACATCTTTTATAATTATGAATGTGATTATAAAGCCTGCTGCTATCAATGAATCCATTAGTACTCACTCTCTTCTTTCACTAAAAGCCTTATTTCATTTCATTTTATTATAAATGCTTCCCCTCATATAATCATTTCGGACTTCAGCAGCGCTCGTTAGCATTGCCATACAAACAGTACCGATACTTTCATCAAGCAGTTTAGAATACTCTTCCCTGTCATCAACATTGTTCAACCTTTCGGGATGAATCAACATTTCATGGAGGAAATCATGAATCTCCTGAAACTGATTTCGAAGGATTTCATGACTTTCTCCTCCAATCAGGTAAAAGAGCATATCCTGATACATCCTATCAAACACATCTATATTTTTTCGTGTAAACGATTCTTTGGCCATATTCAGATGATCATTCACACAGGAATAAATCATTCCATTACTCCAGTTTTGATTAAACTTCAGGCTCATGAAAATAAAGCCCAATGCTGCTTCGCATGCCGTATAAACTTCAGGTTGAGCACATTCCGGCTGCATCTGTTGTCCAATCATGAGCAGATGATTACCGACATCCATGAGTGAATTTTTCCTTCCTGACTTTATGGCTTCTATAAGCTGATACTCTTCAACTGGCAGTCTCTGGCTGAAATTGACGCTGTCATACTTGACTTTTTTGATCAATGCCCGAATCAAAAACACAACGACCAGACAGACAAACACAAAAAGGAATTTCACAAGTCAGACCTCTTTTCTTTGTATCTGATGATATGTTTTTAATTTTCGCATAGTTTTGCATTTTCGTCAATGTAACTTTTGGCTCTTATAATTTACCATATCCTTATAAATCCCTGTAGGTCGTCCCTAAGCTGCTGTCGTACGCGCCACCCCAGCCGGGCGGAGTGCCGCTGGCCGACCATGGAGCCGAGCGTGAAGGCATTTTCTGTTTCGCCCATCCGCCGTGAGCCTCGTTCAAGCGAAGCGCGTTGGCGGAAGGCGGATTGGAACGGCGAGGCAGAAAATGGTAGCGAGGCGACTCTGTGTCGGCAAGGGGTGCCCCGCCCGGCGGCGACAAACAGGTTTCTTTTCCGCTCTGATGCTGGCAAATGCCAAAAGGCTGGCAGCCTTTCTCATTCAGTTTCCAGGAACCCCTTCTTCGACTATCTGAATAGCATAATAAATCGCATCTTCTTCTGTTTGAACATCACCGTCTTCAATGGCAGCGTTCATTTCTCTACGCAATTCATCGGTTTCCAGCGTTACTCTAATTCCAAACAGGAATTTATCATCACTTGATATGCTTTGAAGTGCTTTTAGCATCTTTTTTTCGACATCTGAAGGTTCCGGAAGCGCATATCGATTGACCTTCATCTTTTCACCCTTCTCCCTCTATTTTTAATAAATTTCCTTGCCTTGTTAGTCAATTCCATATTTGTGTGTAAAATTTCTTTAGGTCCTCAAAACGTCATGCAGCAGCCATATTTTGCTGCCGGATAGCCGCTCTTTTCAATTCAGCTGGTGTATTGGAAGCCATCATCTCTGCAAAGCTCTTTCCGGAAAAGACGGCCTTGCCCGCCTGACGCTTTTCATTCAGTTCAATGAGTGTTGAGCCAATCAGGCGCATCAGCGAGACTTCGTTCGGAAATACCCCAATGACACCGGAACGCCGCTTGAGCTCTCTGTTTATACGCTCAATATGGTTGGAGGTCCGGAAGAACCGTCTCATCCCTATTGGCAGCAGCAATACAATCATCGTATCTTCGAACCCATCCTCCAGACATTTCATCGCTCTCTCTGCAACGTCACCATACGACTCAAGGATATCGTCCCGCTTCTGAATGGCCTCTTTCAAGGTTTTTGCCTTAAAGAGAGCATTCAGCTCGGCTCGAAGTCCGGCCTGGTACTTTTTAGGTGCCAAATCCACGATATTCTTGAAAAAATAGAACTGGCAGCGCTCCATGGAGCCTCCGGGAATTGCATTTGCAATGCAGCCTTGATGCCGCCATGAGCATCAGAAGTAATCATTAGCGGACCATAAAATCCCCGCTTCTTCAGACCTTTCAGGAAGTCCATCCATGTAGAGGTAGATTCTTCTGGATAGATGTTGAAACCCAGGATTTCGCGGACGCCCTGGCTGTTCGTGCCATAGGCAATCATAAATGTCTTAGATATAATTCGATGATTTTCCCTGACCTTGAAATATGTGGCATCTACAGTCAGGAACGGATACGGGCCGTTCAACGGTCGGGTCCGGAATGCCTCTACATCTTTGTAGAGGTCCTTGCAAAGGTTCGAAACTGTCGACTTGGAGAAGCTCGTCCCGCAAATCTCCTGGACAATTTTCTCGACCTTACGGGTAGAAACACCGTTGACGACCATCTCAGCCATGCCGGCAACGAGAGCCGCCTCGCTGCGAGAATAATTCTCGAAGATCATGGTTTTGAACGGAGTGTTCCTATGACAAGGAACAGTAAGAACAACCGTGCCGATACGCAAAGTAAGAGAACGCTCACGAGTCCCATTGCGACTGCCTTTGCGCTCTTCAGAGCGTTCATAGGGCTGGACACCAAGCTGTTCGGTGGACTCTGCCAAAAGAGGACCTTGTTCAGGCATGCCTGAAGCAGCTAACGGAAAGCTCCATCGTGATCTTTTGAAAGAAGGGCTAGTATTTCTTCCTGATCCAGTGTAATATTGAGTTGAGCCATTTGCTTTTCCTCCCTTGGTATTATGTGGGTTTTGGTCGATTTACATTATACCTAAAGGATGAGCATATGGCTCATTTTTTTTGAAATTATTTTTTTACACCATTATATAGACATTACCATATAACGTCCAACGAAAAGAAGTTAAAATTCGTCTACAGGAAAAACATTCAAGGCAACCAATATGGCTGTCAGGAAGAAATCTATGAATGTGAGGTCTGCAATGGCTGTCCTTATGCAGAACGTTGCAAGAAAACACCTCATAACAGACGGATCAGCCTGAATCGTGAACTTACAAAGGTCCATGCTGACGTCATCGGACGATTGACAAATACCCGCGGATTTCTGCTGAGAAGGAACCGTGCAATCCAGGCAGAAGGTACTTTCGGAGTGATGAAGAACGATCGGGAATATGACCGGATTGTCCGAAGAGGTATGGATTCAGTGAAAATGGAAGTTCTTCTGGTTTCTATTGGCTTCAACCTGTACAAATACCATAGGAAGCAGCAGGCACATATGGATATGGCAGCTTAATTTTAAAAAGCTGAGTTTTGGGGAAAGGGGGAAGTATACCCTTTTTCTCTTGCTTGTTACTGCAGGAGTGAAAAGAGACAAAAACAAGGAGCTGTGAAGAAATGAATCCTCATTTCTTCACAGCTCCTTGTTTTCGTGCACCAATTATTTGTTGTCTTCAGCAGCGATGGCATCGCAGGCGCACACAGCGCAAACGTCGACAACATCCTGGGTGGAGCAGCCACGGCTCAGATCCAGGACAGGTTTGGCCAGACCCTGAACCAGAGGCCCAAGGCAGGTAGCACCGCTGAACCGTTCAACCAGCTTGTAGCCGATGTTGGCAGCGCACAGGTTCGGGAAAATCAGCACGTTGGCATGGCCGGCCACTTTGGAGCCAGGAGCCTTGCGTTCGCCGACTTCAGGAACCAGGGCAGCATCAGCCTGCAGTTCGCCGTCGAATTCGAAATCAACGTTGCGGGACTTCAGGATTTCAACAGCTTCCTTGACTTTGTCGACTTCTTCACCGGAGCCGGAGCCTTTGGTGGAGTAGCACAGCAGAGCCACTTTCGGTTCTTTGATGTCCAGGGTGTTGCGGGCACGGTCAGCGCAGCTTACTGCGATATCAGCCAGCTGTTCAGCAGTCGGTTCAATGATAACGCCGCAGTCGCCGAAGACCAGTTTGCCGTTGTCGCCCAGGTTCTTCTTGTCGCTCAGGATGATGAAACCGCTGCATACGGTCTTGTTGCCGGGTTTTACGCCTACAACCTGCAGACCAGCTTTGATGGTATCAGCGGAAGTCCGGGTAGAACCGGAAACCACACCGTCAGCGTCGCCCATAGCCAGCAGGCCAGCACCGAAGAACGTGGTATCGTTCAGCATGATTTCCCGTGCTTTTTCCACGGTCATGCCCTTTTTCTTTCTCCGTTCTGCGAAGTAAGCACACAGTTCGTCCATTTTTTCATAGGTTGCAGGGTTGACGATTTGTACACCGTCAAAGCTGATGCCCAGACGTTCTGCATCCTTCTGCAGTTTAGCAGGATCCCCTACCAGCACGATCTTAGCAAAACCTTCTTTGGTAACGATAGCAGCAGCTTTCAGAGCTCTGTCACTGTCGTTTTCCGGCAGCACAATTCTCTTTTGTGCAGGTTTAACACGAGCCTTCAGTTCGTCCATAAATGCCATTTAATATCACTCCTACCCAAATAGTAAAAGGTTGGTGCACGGCACCCCTTTTCATACCTTCTATTATAGCACGTTTTCCGCCGTTGCCACATACGAACTTTTCCCAATCTAAAACAGGTAATATTCTGATTAGTATTTCTTAGCAAAGGGCCCTGCTTCTTGCAAATCCGAATTCTATTCTGTAAACTAAAGATAATGAAAGTCGCTGGTTACCAGCAGAAACGGAGTTGATTGCATGAATCGGGATTACCTGGTCACCGACCGGCCCATGAAGGCCCTGTTCCTATTTTCCCTGCCCATGATCCTGGGCAACTTTTTCCAGCAATTGTACAACACCGTGGATTCGGCCATCGTGGGCCGCTATGTGGGCGAAACGGCCCTGGCCGCCGTGGGGGCCTCCTACGCCCTGACCACCGTCTTCATCAGCATCGCCATCGGGGGCGGCGTGGGGGCCTCGGTCATCGTCAGCCGGTATTTCGGTGCCCACGATTACGATCATATGCGGCAGGCCATCTACACGGCCTTTTTGACATTCCTGGGACTGAGCACGGCCCTGGGTGCCTTTGGTTACGCGGCCAGCGGCCAGATCATGACCTGGCTGAAGACACCGGCAGACAGTCTGGTCATGGCAGAGGTGTACCTGCAGATCTACTTTCTTGGCCTGCCCTTCCTGTTCATGTACAATATCCTCACAGCCACGTTCAACGCCCTGGGCAAATCCCGGTATCCCCTGTACTTCCTGATTTTTTCCTCCCTGCTGAACGTATTCCTGGATATCTACATGGTCCGGAACCTGGGCTGGGGTGTGGCCGGAGCCGCCTGGGCCACCCTGATCAGCCAGGGCATCTCGGCCATATTATCCTTCGTAGTGTTCATGCATCTCATCCGGGAAATGGGCAGCGCCCCAGGGTACTTCAGCAGGACCCAGCTGGGCAAAATGACGTCCATCGCCCTGCCCTCCATCCTGCAGCAATCCATTGTATCCATCGGCATGATGCTGGTACAGGGCGTGGTGAACAGCTTCGGGGCCGCGGCCCTGGCCGGCTACTCGTCCGCCCTGCGGATCCAGTATGTGTGCACCGTGCCCATGAACGCCATCGGCAACGCCATGAGCCCCTATACGGGCCAGAACCTGGGGGCAAAGAAGGTGGACCGGGTCATCGAAGGCTACCATGCCTCCAACAAACTGGTGGTGCTGTACGCGGTAATCATCCTGGTGGTACTGGAAACCTGCAATGAGCCCATCATCCGGTTCTTCCTGGGTGACCGGGCGTCGGCCGTGGCTCTGGAGACGGGCACGTCGTTCCTGAAATTCGTGGGCTTCTTCATCAGTATCATCGGATTCAAGATGGCTACGGACGGAGTGTTGCGGGGTGCCGGCGACATGAAGCTGTTCACCATCGCCAACCTGACGAATCTGGGCCTGCGGATTTTGATTTCCCTGACCCTGGCCCCCATCTATGGCATCCAGATGGTGTGGATGGCTGAGCCGGTGGGCTGGAGCGCCAACTGGGCAATCAGTTATTACGAGTACCATTCGAAACGGTGGATCAATAAAGTTAAGATATAAGAAAAAAGCAGCCTCGTGGGCTGCTTTTTTTGTCGCGACTCGTGACCCTTATTGTTTCCCTGCTTTCCGTTCCCGGAACTCTTTCCACATGGCCTCCAGCAGGCTGGGATTCTCCAGGATCCGGGCACAGGTGGCGGCCAGGATCTTGCTGCCGTACAGGATGGCGTCGTGGGCCGCCTGGGTCTTGCCGGCTTTGATGTATTCCGCAGAATGGGCTGCCGTCCCTTCCGGTACGAACGCCGTACGGATGCAGGTACCGGGCATATGGTACATGACGATGCCGAAGTCCGTGGACCCGGTCTTCTTCCGGGGCTCTGCCAGCTGGGGCGCCTGGAAGGCCCGGGCCTGTTCCATCACCAGATCATTCAGCGTCAGGCAGGGGATCTTGGCGTAGAACTCATGGGTTTCCGGAATGGTGTACGTGGTCCCCGTCATGAGCGCGGCCCCCTTCAAAATATCCATGAACCGGGGTTCCAGGCTCCGCAGGTAATCGGTATTGTAGCTGCGCAGTTCGTACTGAGCCACGGTTTTATCGGGCACCACGTTGGCCGGGCCGCCGGCGTCCCGCACCGTGTAGTGCATCCGGGTATCGTCCTCCACATGCTCCCGCAGGAACTCGATGGCGTTGAAGCTGAGGATGGCGGCATCGAAGGCGCTGCGGCCCTTTTCCGGGTTCATGGCCGCATGGGCACTCTTGCCATGGAATTCCACCAGGTAGCTCATGTCCGCCATGCACCGCACGTCCACGCAGGTGGTGGGTGCGGCGTGCATCATCAGGGCCAGATCGATGTCCTGGAAGCAGCCGTTTTCCAGCATGACGGTCTTGCCGCCGATGGTCTCCTCCGCCGGGGTACCGTAGATCACGATGCTGAAGGGAACGTCCTTTCCCTGGAACAGATCCCGTACCGCCAGGGCTGCCCCGATGATGGAAGGCCCCTGCATATGGTGGCCGCAGCCGTGGCCCATGCCTTCCAGGGCGTCGTATTCGCACAGAAGCCCCAGACGGGGGCCGCCCTCCCCCTGTTTCCAGGTGGCCCGGAACGCAGTGGGCAGGGTCCCCACCCCTTTTTCCACGGTGAACCCCTGCTGCTCCAGGTAGTCTTCCAGAAGGGCAGAAGATTTCACTTCCTTCAGCCCCACTTCCGCATAATCAAAGATTTTGTCCGCCATGGTGCAGAGCACGTCCCGGCGGCTTTCACACAATTTCGCGATTTGCTGGATATCCATCATTTGTCTCCTGTTCCTGCTATGTCCTCCCCTGAAAGGGGAGGGGGACCGTTGCGCATCTGCGCAATGGTGGTGGGGTCACACACCGGGTGTGGGACCCCCTACCCGCCAAGCGGGTCCTTTCCCCCTTGCAGGGGGACACAATTCCTTAAATAACTCCAGATACTCCTGCTCCACCTCCTGGAACGGGCGCACGGTATGGTCCACGTTCCGTACCAGCGTCCGTTCCATTTCTTTGTTTTCCGGATGGTCCATCAGATGGTGCAGGTCGCTGTACATGAGCGCCCGGTCGATCTGCCGGATGTTCTGCTCGTCCTGCTGCGGCAGGGGCCCGCCCAAAAACTTCCGGAAGATCACGGCCAGCAGCTGGTCTTCCAGTTCCCGGTACCGGGGCATGTTCACCTTATAGGGATGGGGCACGTCCGACAGGTAACATTCCGTGGCGTCATGGAGCAGCGCCCCCAGGGCCGTACGCCTGTCATACCCTCTCGCCAGGGCCTCCCGGGCCGCAGCGATGCAGTGCTGGCCCACGGAATAGAACGTCCGGCAGTGGCCGTTCCCCCGGCACAGCAGCGAAAGAGCATGGGCGATGTCCTCGATGCGGATGGTGTCCGGCCGGGGGTCCAGGGGGTCGAACTCCAGCCCGGTATAGGTAGTAATGGTGTTGCCGGCCATCAGTCCAGCCCCTTTTCGTCCAGGCCCAGCAAAGCCCGGTAGAACACATCGCCGCCCCGCTCCACGTCTTCCGGCGGGGTGAATTCCTTCCCGCTGTGGCTGATGCCCAGATGGCTGGGGATGAACAGCATGCCCACAGGGATCCGGTGAGCGATGGAATCCGCATCGTGACCCGCCCCGCTGGGCATGACCTGCCAGGTGGCCCCGGCCGCATCGGCGGCCTGTTCGAAGTTCTCCATGAGCCGGTCGTCGCAGATGGCGCTATCCTTGTGGATCAGCAGCTGGATGGTGAATTTCGCATCGGGGATGGCTTCCGCCACCTTCCGGATATCGGTGATCAGGGCATCCGTGTATCGGTCGTCGATGTTGCGCATCTCGAAGGTGCACTCCACCCTGCCCGGCACCACATTGGACGCATTGGGCCAGCACTGGATCTTGCCGGCGGTGAACACCGTGTTGTGGCCGATGGCCCGGCAGGCGGCGTCCCCGGCCACGATCAGCTTGGCCATGGCCACCATGGCATCCTGCCGGTCCGCCATGGGCGTGGTGCCCCCGTGGTTGCTCTGGCCTTCCGCCGTCACCAGGTAACGGACGATGTTGGAGATGCCGCTGACGATGCCCAGCTGCAGCCCCTTCTTTTCCAGCTGGCCCCCCTGCTCGATGTGGGTCTCCAGGTAGCAGGCCGCGTCAGAAAAGTCCCGTTTCACGGCCAGGATCTCGTCCACCGTATGGCCGAACCCGGCCAGAGTCTCCTTCAGCAGGGGCTGGTCCGGATCCGTGAGTCCCGCCAAAGCCCGGCTGCCGAAAGTGCCCCCCAGAGGGCTGGCTTCCTCCCCGTTGAAAGCGTACACTTCCACCGTATGCCGGAGCCGTTTTCCCTCTTTCTTCAGCCGCTGGACACAGGCAATGGCCGCCGCCACTCCATACGCCCCGTCAAACAATCCCCCGGAAGGGACCGTATCCAGATGGGACCCCATCAGAATATGCTTCCGTTCCGGTTCCGTCCCCGAGAGGACGGCCCGCAGATTCCCTGCCGCATCCCGACTAGTGATAAGACCGGCCTGCTGGAGCAGTTGTTCTGCTGCCCCCAGTGCCTGGAAGAATTCCGGGCTGTAAAGTCGGCGGGTATAGGACCCATCTGGGTTTTTGCCGAAATGACCGATATTTTCCAGTATATCCATGACTTTCCCCATGGAAAAGCGCCTCCTTGTTGCCAGTATTTATTTTATTAAACCATAAAAGAGAAAAATGGAAAAGGGGTGTACCACACCTGACGTGCAGTACACCCCCTGCAGATTTCCATCCACCGGTATGAAGGAGGGATCCGGGACAATCACCGGTTTTCTCCCTGACAGGGGCTGTAAGGGAAAGTTCCCACTTCCAATCAGACCCTGCCCGGCAGGGTGTCCCCCTCTCTTTCTCTTTGCTTCCCACGGGCCTGTTTCTTCTCCAGGTCCCTCATCACCCACTGCCAGGCGAACCAGGCAAAAAGGCCGGCCACCAGCCAGGCCATGGGATCACAGGCCGCGGAAATGGCATAGCTGTGGGTCCGCATCCCCACCAGAGCCGTCAGGCCCCGGGCCACCAGTTCGAACACCCCGCACAGGGTGGGTGCCAGGGCGTATCCCACCCCCTGCATGGCATTCCGGCAGATGAAGATCAGGCTCAGGGGCAGATAGAACCACATGGCGATGTCGCCGTAGGTCCGTGCCCAGGGCATAAGTTCCCGGATCTCCCCATCTCCCGAAAAGAAGAATCCCATCAGGAAGGGCAGCAGGAAGTGAAGGACGGCCGCTGCCAGGATCGAATACAGGAGCATCATCTGAAAGGCTTTTTTCACTCCCTGCCGGATCCGTTCCAGATCCCCTTTTCCGAAATTCTGCCCCGCATAGGTGGCCATGGTCTGGCCCATGGACAGGCAGCCCTGGGTCAGCAGCATGGAGACCTTGGAAGCAGCGGTATAGGCAGCTGCCGCCGCAGATCCAAACAGGTTGATGGCGGACTGGGCAATCATGATCCCGGAGGCAGTGATGGAAAACTGCAGGGCCATGGGCACCCCCATCCGCAGCTGTTCCCGTGTCTCATAGGCATACAGGCCCCAGTCTTTCTTCTCTGGTACCAGCACTGGTTCTTTTTTCAAAATGTAGACGATGCACAGCAGCACGGAAATCCCCTGGCTCACAACCGTGGCCAGGGCCGCCCCGGCCACGCCCATGCCGAACTGGATGATGCACAGAAGGTCCAGCCCCACATTGAGACAGGCAGAAAACACCAGGAAAAACAGAGGTGCCCGGCTGTTGCCCACGGAACGGAGGAAGACCGAGGCCATGTTGTAGAACACACTGGTGAAGAGCCCCTGGAAAATGATGGTAATGTAGGTCCGGGCATCTTCCAGGATATCCGCCGGGGTGTTCAGCAGGTCCAGGAACCAGGGCACCGCGGCAGTGCTCAACAGGGTCATGGCCACAGAAAGCAGCAGGGCCAGCAGGGTCCCGTTGGCCACGCTCCGACGGACCCCGGCTTCATCTTTGGCCCCGAACCGCTGGGAGGTCAGGATGCCGAAACCGGCTGTGATCCCCAGGGCAAAGCCAAGGACCAGGAACATCAGGGTACCGGTGGAACCAACGGCGGCCAGGGCCCCGGCCCCTACATACCGGCCCACGATGATCATGTCCGCCATATTGTACAGCTGCTGGAACACGTTCCCCACGAACAGGGGGAGCAGGAACTGGAAGATCAGGGGAAGGATGGGGCCCCGTGTCATATCTTTTTGCATACGATTCCTTTTCTTTCACGTCCAGTCACTAGTCTCTAGTCACTAGTCACTAGCCGATGGAAGCCAGCTTGCGCTGGCAAAATAAGGGGGCTGTGAATGGTGTTTTCACAGTCCCCTTCATTTTCATTTCATTTCAATTTAGCCAATCAGCACAGTTTGGCGCCTGCAGGGATGTGGGGATCCAGCATCAGAAGATGGAGTTTCCGTTCTTCCCCTTCCATATGTTCTGCACTCAGCAGCATCCCACAGGATTCCACGCCCATCATCTTCCGGGGCGGCAGGTTCACGATGGCCACCAGGGTCTTGCCCACCAGGTCTTCCGGATCGTAGTAGGCTTTGATCCCGCTCAGGATGGTCCGGTCGGTACCGGTGCCATCGTCCAGGGTGAACTGGAGCAGTTTCTTGCTCTTGGGTACGGCGAAGCAGTCCTTCACCTTCACCACCCGGAAATCGCAGGCGGCAAAGTTGTCGAAGTCCACGAAATCTTTGAACAGGGGTTCAATGGTCACGTTGGAGAAATCGATCTTTTCCGGAGCCACGGTCTCAAAGGCCGGTGCGGTAGCAGCTTCGGCCACTGGAGCAGCCCCGGCAGCCGGTTTGGCTTCGTTCCTGCCCCCGTCCAGGGGTTTCATGGTGGGGAACAGCAGCACGTCACGGATGGAGACAGCTCCGGTCAGGAACATCACCAGCCGGTCGATGCCGATACCCAGGCCGCCTGTCGGCGGCAGACCATGCATCAGGGCATTGATGAAGTCCTCGTCCATCATGCCGGCTTCGTCGTCCCCGGCGTTCCGTTCTTCCACCTGTTTTTCAAACCGTTCCTTCTGATCCAGGGGGTCATTCAGTTCCGTGAAGCCGTTGCACAGTTCCCGTCCGAAGATATAGCCTTCGAAACGGTCGGTGATCTCAGGGTCAGCCACGCTGCTCTTGGCCAGCGGGGAGATTTCCTTGGGATGTCCGGTGATGAAGATCGGCTGGATCAGGTTCTTTTCCACGAATTCATCGAAGAAGGCGTTGATGATCTTGCCCACGCCCCAGGCAGGTTCCACTGCCACGCCGGCTTCTTTGGCCATCTGACGGGCCACTTCCACGTCCTTGACGCCTGTGAAGTCTTTGCCGCTGTATTTCTTCACGGCATCGATCATGGTCATTCGGGGCCAGGGTCCGGTCAGATCGATTTCCGTACCTTCATACTGGATCTTCAGGGTCCCCAGGACCTTTTCCGCACAGGTGGTCACGATCTTTTCCGTCAGATCCATCATGGTGTTGAAGTCCCCAAAGGCTTCATAGCATTCCAGGGTAGTGAATTCCGGATTGTGTTTGATGTCCATGCCTTCGTTGCGGAATACACGGCCCAGTTCATAGACCCGTTCCAGACCGCCTACGATCAGGCGCTTCAGGTTCAGTTCGGTGGCGATCCGCAGATACAGGTCGATATCCAGGGCATTGTGATGGGTAATGAACGGCCGTGCCGTGGCGCCCCCGGAGATGGTATTCAGCACCGGCGTTTCCACTTCCAGGTAGCCCTGGTCATCCAGCACCTGCCGGATGCATTGGATGATCCGGGTCCGTTTCACGAACACGTCCCGTACTTCCGGGTTCACGATCAGATCCACATAGCGCTGGCGATACCGGATTTCCTTATCCTTCAGCCCGTGCCATTTTTCCGGCAGGGGTTTCAGGGCCTTGGACAGGAATTCCAGTTTCTGCACCCGGATGGACGGTTCTCCCATATGGGTCTTGAAAACGGTACCTTCCACCCCCACGATATCGCCGATATCCAGCAGCTTCACCACGCTGTAGGCGTCTTCGCCCAGTTCGTCCTTGCGGACATACAGCTGGATCTTGCCGGTCTTGTCCTGCAGATCCATGAAACAGGTCTTGCCGTGGCCGCGGATGGCCAGCAGGCGCCCTGCCACCTTCACCACCGTGCCGGCGGCTTCCATGGCATCTACCTGGTCATGGACTTCTTTTGTATGATGGGTCCACTGGTACGCATGGCCGAAAGGCAGGATGCCCTTTTCTTCCAGCTTACGCATTTTGTCCAGACGGACCTGCATCTGTTCATTGACGTCTTCGTCCGCCAATGCTTCTTTCTCTACGTCCGGTTGGTTCTTCTTTTCGTCGGACATGAAAACCCTCCTGATTCTATCCCTTGATTATTTGCCTGCTTTGGCGTCGGCCTTTTTCTTGCTGCTGGGACGGCTGACGGCAACGATTTTGTAGTCCAGTTCTCCCACCGGGGTACGGACTTTCACCACAGAACCCACTTTCTGGTTCAGGATGGCTTTGCCCACAGGAGATTCGTTGGAGATCCGGGGAGGATCGGCCATGGGATCGGCTTCGGTGGTACCCACAACGGTGTATTCTTCCTGGTCATGGGTTTCCATGTCTTCGATCTTCACCTTGCAGCCCAGGGAAACCACGTTCTTGGTAATGTCGCTGTCCTTGATGACTTTGGCATTGCGGATCATGTTTTCCAGGGTCAGGATCCGTCCTTCTACGAAGGCCTGTTCGTTCTTGGCATCATCGTACTCGGAGTTTTCGCTGATATCACCATAAGAAATAGCTACCTTCAACCGTTCAGCCACCTGCTGCCGCTTCTCAGAACGAAGGTAATCCAGTTCGTCTTCTAATTTTTTCAGACCTTCTTCGGTCAAAATCGTTTCTTCAGCCATGTTTCACGACTCCTTTATCGGCTTTTTGGCACCTGCCATATCTTGTAAATTATAGATTGCAGCCGGATATTTGTCAATGCTGGAGAGGGTTTCCTTTCCTTATAATATAAGGAAAGTTTTTGCCGGGCAGCCAGAGGCTTCTTCTTTCCACTTCCCCTTCACCCCCGTTCCATGGGTCCATTCACCCTTTTGTCACAGCTATACACGGAACCGGTCAAATGTGGTATAATATCCAGTAACTTATGTTCCCAATCTATTTTTCAATTTTATAGGAGCTGACGTGATGACAAGCAATAAGAACAAGAACTGGAGAAATCTCTTTGGTTCCCCTTCGCCTCACAAACATAAAAAATTGGGAGGCACGATTTTCTCGGCTGTGCTGGCCCTGATCCTGGTAGGCTTTCTTTCTGTGGCTGCCTTCTTCGCCCTGGCCAAATTCACCACAGCCAAGATCCTGACCAAGGACATGGCTCCCATGGCGTCTTCCCAATTCTTCGATGCCAAGGGAAATCTGATCACCACGGTGGATTCGGAGGAAGACCGGATCCCGGTGACCATCGACAAGACCCCCAAGAACCTGCAGCATGCCTTTCTGGCAGCGGAAGACATCCGTTTCTATGAACACGGCGGCATCGATTTCCGGGGCATTGGCCGTGCCATCTACACCTACGTCCGGTGGGGCGAAGTCCAGGGCGGCAGTACCATTACCCAGCAGCTGGCCAAGAACTACTTCCTGACCCAGGAACAGACCCTGAGCCGGAAGCTGCACGAAGCCTTCATCGCCCTGCAGATCGAGCAGAAGTACACCAAGAACGAAATCCTGGAAATGTACATGAACCAGATCTACTTCGGCCAGGGTTCCTACGGTGTGGAGACCGCCGCCAATACGTATTTCGGCAAGCACGTGCAGGATCTGGACCTGGCCCAGTGTGCCATGATCGCCGGCATCCCCAAGAGCCCCAACTACTACTCCCCTCTGTCCAACCCCAAGGCTGCCAAGGAACGGCAGAAGACGGTGCTGGAACAGATGGCCAAGTACGGGTTCATCACCAAGGAACAGGCGGACGAAGCCTATGCAGAGCCTCTGACCTACAAGAGCCTCAATGAATCTCCCGGCTCCAAGAAATACTTCATCGATTATGTCATCCAACTGCTGGTGGACAAATTCGGACCTGACGCCGTATACAAGCAGGGTCTGAAGGTCTACACCACCCTGGATCCCGATATGCAGAAGGCGGCGGAAAAGGCCGCAGCCCAGACGCCCACCTATTACACCGACAGCAACAAGCTGAAACAGCCCCAGTCCTCCATTGTGGCCGTAGATCCCAAGACCGGGTTCATCAAGGCTATGATCGGGGGCCGGGGTACCGACCAGTTCAACCGTGCCGTCATGGCGGAACGGCAGCCCGGTTCCGCGTTCAAACCTTTCGTGTACATGAATGCTTTTGAACAGGGTGCCACCCCAAGCGATACGGTGCAGGATTCCCCCATCCCGGGTGACTGGAACCCCCAGAACTACGACCGCAGCTTCCATGGCACGGTAACCTACCGGACGGCCCTCACCTATTCCTACAACGTGCCTGCCGTCAAGGTCGCCATGAAGTACGGGCCTGAAAAGATCGTGAAACTGGCCAAGAAGTTCGGCATCACCACCCTGGTGGACGACGATGAAAACGCCGTTATCGCCCTGGGCGGTCTGACCCACGGGGTTACGCCCCTGGAAATGGCCGGTGCCTACGGCGGCATCGCCAACATGGGCAAGTTCAACAAACCCACCCCCATCATCAAGATCCTGGACCGGAACGGCAAGGTGCTCTATGAACACAAAGCCAACCCCACCCAGGTCGTGAAACCGGAAACCGCCTACATGATGATCTCCATGATGGAAGATGTCATGACCAGAGGGACCGGCCGTGGCGCCGCCATCAACCGGCCCTGCGCCGGGAAAACCGGTACCACCAGCGATTACCATGACGCCTGGTTCGTGGGCTTTACCCCCGACCTGGCCTGCGCCGTCTGGATCGGGGACGACAACAACGATTCCCTGGGCGGCATGACCGGTGGCGACGAGCCCGCTACCCTGTGGCGGACGTTCATGAGCAACGCCCTGGCCGATACGCCGGCTTCCGATTTCGAAGCGCCGGACGGGTTCAAGATGCCCGCACCCAAGTACGAAGCACCTAAGAAATCTTCCAGCAGTTCCAGCAAGAAGGCTGCTGACACCAAGAAGAGCAACAGCAAGAGCAAGAACGATGCCTTGCCGGGCGATGGCAATGTACCGCAACCGCCCCGCTCCTCCGGCAAGAGCTCCACGCCCCCGCCGGTACGGCCGCCGAAACAGTGATGAAAAATCCCCTCGGGTTGAACCCGAGGGGATTTTTAGTACTACGCACAAACCAGTATCCCCCTGAAAGGGGGAAGGACCCGCTTGCGGGTAGGAGGTCTCACATTGGGTGTAAGACCTATCCACCGTCCATACGGACGGTCCCCCTTCCCTTTCAGGGAAGGACAAATGCAAAAAAAGAGGTGCTCAGCGAGGAGCACCTCTTTTTGCTTGAACTTACCGGTTGTTCTTGAAGAAAGCCAGGGCAACTTCCGGGAACAGTGCATAGCTCAGCACATCTTCCACAGAAGCATTGGGATACCCTTTGGCAGCCAGGTCGGCTTTCATCTTGTCCATTTGCGGCGGGATGTCGTCGGCCGGTCTGTGGGTAATGGGCGCAATCATGGTCTTGCCCGTCTTCTTGACGATCCAGCGGCGCACCAGTTTCTTCAGATCTTCGCTGATGGGTCCCGGAGTCTTTCCGTATTTGCCCATGACAATATCCTGGATTTCGTTGGGGATCATCTTGTACCGTCCCATCATTACATTCATGGTCGCCATGGTGCCTACGATCTGGCTGGAAGGAGTCACCAGCGGAGGATACCCCAGGTCGGCACGGACTTTAGGCACTTCCTTCAGCACTTCTTCGTACTTGTCGGCCATGCCCATTTCGGTCAGCTGGTTCAGCATGTTGGACAGCATGCCGCCAGGGATCTGGAAGCTCAGGACCTTGGGGTTGATGCTGATGTTGCTGGGCAGATGGAAGGTCTTCACCAGATCAGCACGGACTTTCTTGAAGTGGTCCGCAATGGGCCCCAGTTTGTCCATGTCGATGCCAGTATCTCTGGGAGTCCCCTTCAGGGTGTAGACCAGAGATTCGGTGCAGGGATGGCTGGTGGTTTCCGCAAAGGGAGACAGGGCCGTATCCACAATGTCCGCACCGGATTCCACGGCTTTCAGCAGGGTCATGGAAGCCATGCCGCTGGTGCAGTGAGAATGGACGTTCACAGGAATGCTCAGTTCTTTCTTCAGGGCCGTCACCAGAGAAGCACAGGCATAGGGAGCCAGCAGGCCGGACATATCTTTGATGCAGATGGAGTCAGCACCCATTTCTTCCAGTTCCTTGGCCAGCTTCAGGTAGTCGCTGTCTTTATGATACGGGCTGATGGTATATACCAGGGTGCCCTGGGCATGGGCGCCGGCATCCTTGGTGGCCTTCATGGCCGTTTCCAGGTTCCGGACATCATTGAAGGCATCGAAAATACGGATAATATCAATCCCGTTGTCAACGGACCGTTTGACGAATTCCGTCACAACGTCATCTGCATAATGGTTGTAGCCCAGGATGTTCTGGCCACGGAGCAGCATTTGCAGCTTGGTTTTCTTTACATGTTTCCGAATGGTACGCAGCCGTTCCCAGGGATCTTCATTCAGGAACCGCAGGCAGGAATCGAAAGTGGCACCGCCCCAGGCTTCCAGGGCATAAAAACCGCAGTCATCCAGTTGTTCCAGTACGGGCAGCATATCGCTGGTGCGCATACGGGTTGCACAGAGGGACTGATGTCCATCACGCAGAACCGTTTCCACGATTTTAACGGGGTTCGGATTGTTCATTGCTCAACCTCCTATAAGTAAGAAACAAGCTTATGGTTCATATAATGTATATTATATCATACAAACCATGCAGGGGGTAATATAATGTCCGTTATTCCAATTATTAGAAAGTTCTTATCAAAAAAAGGACTGCGCGCACAGCAGCAGTCCTTTTTCCTACTGATCTCATTTCTTGGGTGCGGCTTCCGGATGGTTCTTCAGGAAGGTGTCGTTCTGGGCAATGATATCCAGGAACACCAGGGGCGTCTTCTTCACGTTTTTCAGCCCATGGGACTGGCCCGGACGGGCAATGGTGATATCCCCTGCCTTCACCACGGTTTCCTTGCCGGTTCCGTCCGTAAAGATCCCTTCGCCGGAGATGATGATGTAGGCATCTTCGTTGAAAGCATGTTTATGGGTGCCGATGGAGGCCCCCTTCTTCAGGGTCAGATAGCACATTTCCTTGATGGCGGAATCCGGGGTGGCTTTATCCCGGGCAAAAGCGAACTTGCCATAGGCCGTCCCCTTGCCCTTGGCTACATCCTGCTTATCATAGGTGAACAGTTCCCCTTTGGGATAGACCTGTTCTCCCTCTTTGAAAGGAGATGCCGGAGATCCGGCGGCAAAAGCCGTCCCCGTCAGCAGCGTAGCTCCCAGAGTCAACAGCACAGCCAGTTTTTTCAATTGCATGAAAACCCCTCCTCTGAATATTTAAAAATAACTGCAAACTCATTGTAGCACGTTTCAAAAACAGTGACAAGAAAGTGAACATATTTTTTACCATCAAAAGAACCCGTCCTGTTTCCAGGGCGGGTTCTCTCCATCGGCTAGAGACTAGTGACTGCAGACTAGTGACTACTGATTTTTACAATCCCTTCTTCGCATCTTCCAGCAGCTGCATCTTCATCCCATAGTATTTGGGACTCATATCCAGGAAATGGATATGGGGATTGGTGAACCGCTGCTCTTCCGGCCAGATCTCATTGGCCAGCTGCTGATGCACGTAGCGGCGGATTTCTTCCAGGGACGGGGACGGATGGACCCGTTTCCCCTTTTCCAGCACCAGTTCCTGCAGTTCCCGGAACGTGCAATCCCTGAAGCTCATCTTCTTCCAGGGCCGCTGGGTATCCACAAAGGGGAATTCCGCCTCTTTGCGGGGATCCTCGTCCTGCATGGTCAACAGATCCGCAATGGCGTGGCCCGTCCTATCATACACCCTCCAGGCCCGTTTCCGGCCCGGGTTGGTGATCTTCTCAAAGGTTTCGGAGATCTTGATCTTGGGGATGATGGCCTTATCCTTGTGCACAGCCACCAGCTTATACACGGCGCCGAATACCGGGTCGCTCTTGGCCGTGATCAGCCGTTCGCCCACCCCGAAAGAATCCACACAGCCGCCCTGTTCCAGGATGGAGCTGATGGTATATTCATCCAGGGAGTTGCTCATGACGATGATGGCATCGGTCAGCCCGGCATCGTCCAGCATCTTCCGGGCCCGCTTGGACAGGTAGGCCAGGTCGCCGGAGTCGATGCGGATGCCCTTCAGCCGTTTGCCCATGGGTTCCAGCACCTCTTTGGCCACCCGGATGGCATTGGGCACACCGGAATCCAGCACATCGTAGGTATCCACCAGCAGGATGGCGTTGTCCGGATAGATTTCGGCAAACCGTTTGAACGCCGTATATTCATCGTCGTAGTACATCACCCAGCTGTGGGCCATGGTACCGCTCACCGGGATGTTGAACATCTGGCCGGCCAATACGGTGGCCGTGCTGTCCGCTCCGCCGATATAGGCCGCCCGGGCGCCGTACACGGCAGCGTCCATGTTGTGTGCCCGGCGGGCACCGAAGTCGGAGACGCCCCTGCCCTGGGCCGCTTTCACGATCCGCTGGGCCTTGGTGGCAATCAGGGACTGATGGTTGACCTGGCACAGGATGGCCGTTTCCACCAGCTGGGCATCGATCAGAGGCGCATAGACCGTCAGCAGGGGTTCATCCGGGTAGATGATGCTGCCTTCCGGCATGGCGTACACATTGCCCCGGAACTGGTAGGTTTCCAGCCACTGCAGAAAGGGCTCGCTGAACACATGAAGGCTGCGCAGATAGGAGATGTCCTCTGTGGAGAAGTGCATATTTTCCAGGTAGTCCAGCACCTGTTCCAGACCGGCAAAAATGGCAAAACCGCCTCCGTCCGGATTGTTCCGGTAAAATACATCGAAAGAAACGTAATCATCCTGATCCCGTTTTCTGTCTTCAAAATACCCGTTGGCCATGGTCATCTCGTACAGATCGAAAACCATGGACAGATTTCGTGCATCAAACTGTTTCATCTTTCTCCGCCTTTCCAGGTACAATATTTGCTTATTATTCTATCACAATCCACCGTTTTCGGAAAATACAATTTTTGTCACCGGTCTTACCACATGCCCAGCACTTTGCCCCACAGACAGCCCACACCACCCCAGATCAGGATGGACAGCACCGACAGAAGGAAGCCGATTTCCCACCATCGATTCTGGGATACATATCCCGCTCCGAAGAAAATGGGTGCCGGACCGGAGCCGTAATGGGTCAGGCAGCCGAACAGGCTGCTGAACCAGGCCAGCACATAGGCCGCCATGGTGGGCGGTGCCCCGGCGCTGGCCATGATGCTGAGGAAGGCCGCGTACATGGCGCTGACATGGGCCGTACTGCTGGCAAACAGGTAATGGGAATAGAAATACACCACCGCCAGGATGCCCATGGCCACCACCCCGTTATCCCCGGCCACCAGGCTGCCCATTTCCCGGCTGAACCAGGAGATCATGCCCTTGGCATTCAGGAAATTGGCCATCATCACCAGGATGGCGAACCAGACCAGGGTGTCCCAGGCCCCTTTCTCGCTTTTCACGTCATCCCAGGTGAGCACCCCGGACAGCAGCAAAAGGCCCAGCCCGATGAAAGCCGTCAGGGTTTCGGACAGGCCGATGTAACGGCCCCCGGCCCACAGTACGATCAGCAGGAAGAAAATGGCAGCCATGGCTTTTTCCGACCGTTTCATGGCTCCCATGGCATCCAGTTTTTTCCGGGCCAGGACCGATGCTTCCGGGGTCTCCTTCAGCTCCGGCGGATCCATCTTATAGATCACAAGGGGATACAGGACCAGGGAGAGCACCGCCGGCACGCAGGAAGCCGCCAGCCAGCCGCCCCAGGTCATGTTCACCCCCAGCAGATCACCGGCAAAGCTGACAGCCATGGGATTGGCAGCCATGGAGGTCAGGAACACGGCGGAAATCACCACATCACACTGGAACACCACCGGGATCAGGAAGCTTCCCAGCTTCTTTTCCGTCCCATCCCGGGGATCGGAGCCGAAGGTCAGGTTCAGGGACTGGACAATGGGGGCCAGGATGCCGCCGGCCCGGGCGGTATTGCTGGGCATGGCCGGTGCAATCACCAGGTCGCTGGCCACCAGAGAATAGGCCAAAAACAGAGGCTTCCTACCGAACCGCTCCACGAACAGATAGGCGATGCGCTCCCCCAGCCCGGTTTTCACGACGCCCCGGGAAATGAAAAAAGCCACCACCACCAGCCAGATGGTGGGAATGCTGAAGCCGCTGAGGGCCTCTTTCAGGGTCAGGGTCCGGGTCAGGCACAGGCTCACCATGCCCAAAAGGGCCATGACCCCCATGGGCATGGGTTTCAGGATCAGGCCCAGGATGGTGGCGGCAAAGACGCCAAAAACGTGCCAGCCTGCAGGTGCCAGGTCGCCCGGAGGCGGCACCAGGAAAAACAGTGCACCCAGGATGCCGCAGAAAATCAGTTGTTGCCATTTTTTGGAAAGGGTCACGGTGGAAAGCCTTCTTTCTGGAAAAGTAGCTGTCGCGGAATAGACAAAAAGAAGCCTTTCCGCAACAGTCGGTTACAGCTTCTTATTATACAACATCTAAAGGGTATTGAAGGGGGTCACTTCCGTCCCCAGACGCATGAATTCATACAGATACCGTTCCCGGACCAGGGTGCAGAACCGCAGGTACTCCCGGGTATAATGTTCTTTCCGGATTTCCTTCACCGGCAGGAGGGCGATATTTCTCCGGGGATCAAAGGGGCAGCGGAGCTTTTCATAGGGGAAATCGTTTGTCCCATGCTGGACCTATCCACCATTGCGCAAATGCGCAACGGTCCCCCTTCCCTTCCAGGGAAGGACAAAGGATCCCCTCCTTTCAAAGAGGTTGGACTGACAGCTGCCCCAACTTTCGTCAATAAGGATATCCGCCCTTTTCAAGGGCGGGGAACCGTTGCGCCCCGCGCAATGGTGGTGGGTTCGCTCTGCGCTCTCTTTGAGTATATGACAAAAGAGGCTGTGAAAAAATGGACCCCCCTTTTTCACAGCCTCTCACTCACGGTTTCCCTGTCAGCAGCCGATCCAGCAGACTTCCCAGACTGCTATGCTTTGGCTGGGGCTGGGGTGCCGGAACGGTTTCCTGGGCTTCCTTCTGTTCGTTGGCTTTTCTCGTATTGGCATCCAGCTTTCCCACCTGTTTTTCCAGGCTGGCCAGGCTGTTTTTCAGGTTTGTATCGTCATAGCGGGTCCCCACGATATCCCGCTTCATGCTGCGCACTTCTTTTTCCAATAACAGCTGCTGGCTGTCCAGGCGCAGGTACAGTCCAACGGTACAGATCAGGTTCAAACCCAGCAGCGCAATCAGGATTTTCTGGAATTTCGTCATGGCAGGGTACTCCTTCCCAAAAGCAAAATGGTGCAGATCCAAAAACCGGATTTGCACCATTGTAGCATATGGGGAGGAAAAGTCAATGGAATTCACCCTGCGAACTGGCTGTTGTACAGCTCTTTGTAGAACCCGCCCTGGGCCATCAGGCTTTCGTGGGTGCCCTGTTCGATGATCTTCCCGTCCTTCATCACCAGGATCCGGTCCGCATGGCGGATGGTGGACAGCCGGTGGGCCACGATGAAGCTGGTACGCCCCTTCATCAGTTTGGCAAAGGCGTTCTGGATCTTCACTTCCGTCCGGGTATCGATGTTGGACGTGGCTTCGTCCAGGATCAGCATGGGCGGCAGGGCCAGCATCACCCGGGTGATGCACAGGAGCTGCTTCTGCCCGGCGCTCAGGCTGTCGTCATTCACCACCGTATCCAGCCCTTTGGGCAGTTGTTGGATGAACGCCCAGCTGTGGGCCTCCCGGGCGGCCTGGATGATTTCCTGCTCCGTGGCCTCCGGCTTGCCGAATGCGATGTTCTCCCGCACAGTTCCCTGCTTCAGCCAGGTCTCCTGCAGCACCATGCCGTAGGTCCGGCGCAGGGAGTGGCGGTCCACCCTGGCCGTATCCTGGCCGTCGATGGCAATGGTCCCCTGATCCACATCGTAAAACCGCATGAGCAGGTTGATGAACGTGCTCTTGCCACAGCCGGTGGGCCCCACGATGGCCGTGGTCTGCCCCGGTTCCACCTGGAAGTTGAATCCTTCGATCAGGGGGTTCTTCTTGTCATAGGAAAACGCCACCTCCCGGATCTCCACACGGCCCGCCTTGAACTGCAGCTGCCGGTCCGGTTCCGGGCTCTGGGGGGTCTCTTCGATCAGGGCGAACACCCGGGCGGCGCAGGCCAGGGCGTTCTGCAGTTCGGTGACCACGGAGCTGATATCCGTAAAGGGCTTCATATACTGGTTGGCGTAGTACAACAGTACCGTAAGCCCGCCTACGGTAAGCCCGCCGCTGAGGATCCGCCAGCAGCCCACCAGGGCCACCAGGGCGTAGATCAGGTTGTTCACCGCCCGAGTGGAGGGGTTGGTCAGGCTGCTGTAGAACAGGGCCCCCTGGGTGGCCTCCTGCAGCTGCTCATTCAGCCCCTTGAAGTCGGCGGAGGCTTTTTCCTCGTGCCGGAAGGCCTTCACCACCTTCTCGCCGCCCACCATTTCGTTGATGAGGGCGGTCTGCCGGCCCCGGATGGCGGTCTGATCCCGGAACAGCTGGTAGGAGCGGCGGGCGATGAACCGGGCCACCACAAAACTCAGCGGGGTCAGCACCATGACCATGAGGGAAATTTCCCAGTGGGTGGCGAACATGAAGTACAGGGTCAAAACAATGGTGATGCCCCCGGAAAACAGCTGGGTAAAGCCCAGCAGCAGGCCGTCGGACAACTGGTCCACATCGGCGATCATCCGCTGCACCAGATCCCCGGAACTGTGGCTGTCCAGGTACGACAGGGGCAGCTGCTGCACCTGCCGGATGGCCCTGCTGCGGATATCCCGCACGGTCCGGTAGGCCAAAAGGTTGTTGATCCGGTTCATGGCCCAGGTGGCCAGGGCCGACAGCACCACCAGCAGGAGGATCAGGGAAGTGGTGCGCCCTACCTGGGCAAAGTCCACCTTTCCCGGGCCCAGAATGCCGTCGATGGCCCGGCCGAACAATACGGGCACATACAGCTGCAGGGCCACGGAAAGCCCGGCCAGGACGATGCTTTCAAGCAGGAGATGACGGTAAGCGTCGATGACCTGCCACACCTTTTTCAGGGTCGCCATACTGGATTCCTGTTTCACCGCCATCTCATCCCACCTCCTTTCCGCTCTGCCTGTTCTTCAGCCGCTCTCCCGGATACTGGGAGTCGAAGATTTCCTGGTACACCGGGCAGGTTTCCAACAACTGGTCATGGGTGCCCTGTCCCACCAGCCTGCCGTCGTCCAGCACCAGGATGGTATCCGCATACCGCACGCTGCTGGTGCGCTGGGATACGATGAACACGGTGCGCTCCCCTTCCAGGGCCTTGATGGCCTGGCGCAGGTGGAGGTCCGTGGCAAAGTCCAGAGCGCTGGCCGAATCATCCAGGATCAGGATGTCCGGCCGTTTCACCAGGGCCCGGGCAATGGTCAGCCGCTGTTTCTGTCCCCCGGACAGGTTCCGGCCCCCCTGTTCCACCAGGGCGTCCAGCTGTCCCTCCCTGCCCAGCACCACGTCTTTGGCCTGAGCCACTTCCAGGGCCTTCCACAGGTCCTGGTCCGTGGCATTTTCGTTCCCCCAGCGCAGGTTGTCCCGAATGGTCCCTTCGAAGAGCATGGCCTTCTGGGGCACCAGGGCGATGTGATCCAGCAGTTCTCCCTCTGGATACTCCCGCACATCCCGACCGAATACTTCGACCCGGCCCTTCGTCACATCGTAGAAGCGGGGGATCAGATCCACCAGGGTGGATTTTCCGCTGCCGGTGCCGCCGATGATCCCCACCGTGCTCCCCCGGGATGCGGAAAAATCAATATGGCTCAGGGCCGGAGCCCCATCGTCAGTATATTGGAACGTCACATTGCGGAAAACCACAGCCGGTGCCTCCACCCCTACCGGTTGAAGGGTACCGTCGGGGCGGGGGTAGGCCATGGTGCTGCGGATAGCCAGGATATCCCGGATCCGCCTTGCACAGGCAACGGATTTATTCATGGTCACAACCAGGCTGCCCAGTTTCACCAGTTCGATGATCATCTGGGCCATGTAGTTGTACAGAGCCACCACATCCCCCTGGGCCAGATAGCCCAGCTGGACCCGCAGGGCCCCCTGGCGGATCAATACCACCGTGGCCAGGTTCACCAGCAGGTACGTGGCGGGAGTCATCACCGCCGACCAGCGGCCCACCTGCAGATTCCTGCGGGTCACGGTCTCGTTCCGGTCATCGAATTCCTTTACTTCATCGGCTTCCCGGCAGAAGGCCCGGATCACCCGCACCCCGGTCAGGTTCTCCCGGGTGGTCTGGAGCAGCCTGTCCAGGGCCCCCTGCACCCGGGTGAACAGCGGCACGCTGCGGACCATGATGCCCACCACCACGGCCAATAGCAGCGGGACCGCCACAACGAACACCAGGGCACTGGGCACGTCGATGGTGAAGGCCAGGAGCATGGAACCCAGTACAATGAAAGGACTGCGCAGCAGCAGCCGAAGCCCCATGTTCAGTCCGGTCTGCACCTGGTTGATGTCACTGGTCAGCCGGGTGATCAGGGTATCCGTCCCCAGGGTGTCCAGCTCTTTGTAGGAAAGGCCCTGCACATGGTCAAACAGGGCCTGGCGCAGTTTCGTGGTAAACCCCACACTGCCCCGGGCGGCAAAGTACTGGGCCGTAAAGGAAAAGCCCATGCCCAGGATCATCAGGGCGATCAGGGCTCCGAAACATTCCAGCAGGAACGTTTCATCCCCATTCCCCAGACCCCGGTCGATCATAGCGGCGATCACCAGGGGCACCGCCAGGTCCATCAGGGCTTCCAGCAGTTTAAAAGCCGGTGCCAGCAGACAGTCCCGGGTATAGCCTTGAAAGTATGGAAGAAATGATTTCATCTGTTTCACCTCATGTCTTTTTCATACTCTTATGGTATCATAGATATTGCTATTTACTTGATATTGCTTTTATAACAAGTTATATAATTCTCATATAGGAGGCCCATCTATGAACCTGGAACAACTGAACTGCTTCATTGCTGTGGTGGAGGAAGGCTCCATCTCCGCCGGGGCCCGGCGCCTGAACCTGACCCAGCCCCCCGTTTCCCTGCAGCTGAAGAACCTGGAAAAGCGCTGTGGAGTACGCCTGCTGGAGCGCAGCATCGGCAGCCGCCGCATCCACCTGACGGAAGCCGGCAAGAGCCTGTACGACACTGCCAAACGGATGCAGGACCTGGCCCAGTCCGCCCGGCAGGATATGCTGAATTTCCGTCTGGGCAAAAAGGGCAGCCTGCACCTGGGCATGATCTCCTCCGGCACGGGCAACACATTTTTCAAGGGCCTTGCCTATTTCTTCCAGCAGAACCCGGATATCCCCATCCAGCTCCATGAGGGCAACACCTACCAGCTTCTGGACGCTCTCCATAAGGAAACCCTGGACCTGGCCGTGGTCCGTACCCCTTTCTCCCCCCAGGAGCTGGACGTCCAGGTTCTCTGCCGGGAAAACTTCGTGGCCGCCGGTACCTCCAGCTGGTTCCCGGATCCTCTGCCGGAATCTCTGGCCCTGGATCAGCTTGTGGAAAAGCCCCTGCTGGGGTATCGGCGATGGGAAGCCATCCTCCGTCAGCTCTGCGAGAAACGGTCCCTTCCCCTGTTTTTCCGCTGCACCGCCGATGATGCCCGCAGCTGCCTCCAATGGGTCCAGGCCGGGCTGGGCATTGCCCTGATTCCGGAAAGTGTGCTCTCTCTCAGCCACGATCTGGTTGCCATCCCTCTGGCAGAAGAAGCCCTTACCAGCCAGGTATGCCTGGTGCGCAAAAAAGGACGGCCCCTCCAGGAGGCCGCCCGTCGATTCTGGGACAATGCTCAGTAAGTCTGTAAAAACCGTTTGAAGAATTCCACACTGGGCCGCAGGGCATCCACCGGGATCTTTTCATCCACCTGGTGGGCTGCGCCCCAGCGGTCATCCCGCACATGGCCGGAAAACAGCAGGATGTTGTCCGTAATGTTCCGGTAATAGTGGCTGTCCGTGCCCCCCAACATCAGGAAGGGCACGGTCTGTACCCGGTTCCCGTACAGGTCGGCCAGCACTTTTTCCGCCACCTGTACCCCATACCCCCTGGGATCGGAAGCGGGCAGGGGATCCCGTCCGGACACGTGGCGGATGGCCACGCCCTCCGGCAGGAACTGTTTGAAATATTCCGTAACGCCTGCAATGGTATCCCCCTGCAGCACCCGGACACTCATCTGGGCGGTGGCCAGGCTGGGCAGCACGTTGGGCTGCTGGCTGGCACCGGCCATGGTGAAGGCGATGGTGGTGTGCAGCAGGGCATCCAGCCGGGGATCCTCCTGGGCCAGTGCGCACAGCTGTTCCCAGTGTCCTTCCGGATCGGCAAAGATTTCCCGTTCTTCCCCTGTTTTCAGAGGGGCTTCACCGGCCAGCTGGGCTTTGGCCAGAGGCGTCAGACGATAGGGGAAAGGATGGCCTTCGATGGCAACGATGGCTTTGGCCAGGGTACCCAGGGCCGTACCCCTGCCCGGACGGCTGGAATGACCGCCTGCGGAACGGACGGAAATCTCAAAGTTCACCGGGGATTTTTCCGCCAGGCCGATGCGAGCTTCCAATTTTTCCCCTGCCGGGAACAGGCCACCCCCTTCGTCCACCACGGTCCCCAGGTGCACCCCTTTGCGCTGCAGGTTCCCGGCCAGTTTTTCGGCCCCGTCCACATCGTTCTCCAGGTACACCTCTTCCGAGTAGCCCAGAGACAGGTACAGGTCGTAGCTGGGACGCCAGCCTTCAGCCAGCAGGGCTTCCACGGCTTCCAGCTCGCTGAGCAGCAGGTGCTTGCAGTCGGTGGTGCCCCGGCCGCAGACGCAGCCGTCTTTGATCTCACCCCCGAAGGGATCGAAGGACCACTGGCTGCGGTCCCCGATTTCCACCACATCCTGATGGCTCATCAGGAGCAGGGGCTTCTTTTCGCTTTTCGTGCCCTTCAGATGGAACTGCAGTCCGGCCTGCCCCACTTTTTCCAGTTCCATCTCCCCAAAGATGTGGGGATAGAATTCCTGGAAAGCCTGGTGCAGCTTGTCGAACTGTTTCCAGTCCACGTTGTCCACATTGGCATTGCTCACGGTGGCGCACTGGATGAACCGCTGGAGATGGGCTGCGTATTTCTTGTCTTCTTCTGTCAGTGCCATGGCTCAGACCTTCTTCCTTACCAGGCCGGTTCCAGGCTGCCCTTGGCGTTCTTTTCGATCCAGTCCTTCACAGGCTGGCTCTGGAAGATCTTCACGAATTTCTGGTAGGTGGGGTTGTCCTTGTCTTCTTCCCGGGCGGCGATGATGTTCACGTAGGGGCTGGTGTTGTCTTCCTTGGCAATGGCCAGTTCCGGAGCCAGTTTGGCGCTGTTGGCATAGCCGGCGTTGATGACGGAGGCCGTGGTATCATCCAGGCTGCGGGGCAGCTGTGCTGCTTCCAGTTCCAGGATCTGCAGGTGTTTCGGGTTTTCGGTGATGTCGTTCACGGTCAGTTCCGTGGGCTTCACATCCGGGTTCACTTTCAGCAGGCCCAGTTTGCTCAGCATCAGGATGGCCCGGCCGCCGTTGGAAGGATCATTGGGGATGGCGATCTTGGCGCCATCCGGGATGTCCTTGATGTCCTTGATCTTGGTGGAATACAGTTTCAGGGGAGCCAGATAGGTCTTGCCGATGCTTACCAGTTTGGTCCCGTTCTTTTTGTTGAAGGCCAGCAGGAAGGGTTCATGCTGGAAGGAGTTCAGGTCGATGTCCTTCTGGGCCAGGGCCTGGTCCGGGGTCACATAGTCGCTGAAGGTCTTGATTTCCACCGTCAGCCCCTGTTTGGCGGCTTCCTTTTTCACCACTTCCATGATTTCTTCCGAATACCCCGGCGTAATGCCCACGGTGATGGTCTTCTTCTCCGCAGGTGCTGCTGCCTTCTTGTCGCTGCTGCCGCAGCCGGCGGTAAGGCCGGCCAGTGCCAGTACGGCTACCGCACCGGCGATCCATTTTTTCAGTTGCATTGTACATCTCTCCTTTGTTTTCCTTCAGGGAGTGCAGACCAAAAGAAAAGCGCCACCTGCTTTCCGCAGATGGCGCTTTTTGATGACTGGGCTCGCATTCATCTGCCAGGAAACCGGTTCCCGTTGGAATTGGCACCTTCCCGTCAAAGGGGGTTGCCGCAGCGTCATAGGGCCAAATCCCTCAGCTGCTCTCGATGAAGGGTATTCTGTTATGGTCACATTGTATAGTAGGCTGGTAGGATTGTCAAGGACTTTTTGTAACCGATATGAAAACAGTTTGGATGGGAACCTTTTCCGGCCCTCAGTAGGCCGGTGTCCATTTGGCGGACCGGACCAGAGCCCGGGGATCGGCAAATTCCATCCCGGCCAGGCCTTCTTTCCGGGCTTCTCCCGCCACCGCGGCAGCCACCGTTTCAGAAAAATCCATGAGCCGGGAAACCGGAGGCAGGACTGCAGCACCGGGCTGGGACGGATCCACGATGCCCCCCAGGGAATGGGCGGCGGCAGAAATCATCCCGTCAGTGAGGAGCCGTGCCTGGCTGGCAATGACCCCCAGCCCCAGCCCCGGATAGATCAGGGCATTGTTGGCCTGGCCAATGGCGTAAGAGACACCGTCATATTCCACCGGTTCCGAAGGGATCCCGGTGGCCACGAGGGCCCGTCCTTTTGTCCAGCGGATCAGATCGGAAGCTTTGGCTTCTGCCAGTTCCGTGGGGTTGCTCAAGGGGAAGATCATGGGACGGTTGCAGTGGGAAGCCATTTCCCGGACGATGGGTTCCGTAAAGGCACCGGCACAGGTGGAGGTCCCCACCAGGATGGTAGGATGGATAGCCGCCACTGCCTTTTCCAGGGTATCCAGCCGGACCCCGGGAGCAAATTCCTCCCGTTTCCGGACAAAGGGCTTCTGTTCCGGGGTCAGGTCTTCCATATCGTCAAAGAGCAGGCCCTGTTTGTCCACCAGGTAGAATCTCTTCCGGACTTCTTCTGCAGTCAGCCCCTGTTCCAGCATTTCCAGATAGATCCGCCGGACGATGCCGCAGCCGGCCGTCCCTGCTCCGAAGCACAGGTATTTCTGGTCCCGGAGCGTTTCTCCCGTAATGGCCAGGCCTCCCAGGATCCCGGCCAGGGTGATGATCCCCGTCCCTTCGATATCGTCATTGAACACGGGATGGGTGTTTTTGTATCGATCCAGCAGTATGGCCGCATGGTCCCGTCCGAAATCTTCGAAATGGAGGTACAGCCCCGGAAAGAGCCGTTCTGCTGCGGTTACGAACCGATCTACGAAAGCCAGGTACTTTTCCCCTTTCACCCGGCTGTGGCGCACTCCCAGGTAGAGAGGATCGTCCAGCAGGCTCTGCCGACTGGTCCCGGCGTCCAGCACCACAGGCAGCACCTGGGCGGGATCGATGCCGGCTGCCGCCGTATAGACCATCAGCTTCCCGGTGGAGATGCTGACCCCGTTGGTTCCCCAGTCCCCGATGCCCAGGATGGCCTCTCCGTCTGTGACCACCATGAGCCGGATCCGGCGTCCCTCCGCTCCATTCACCAGGGCCTGTTCCAACTGGTCCTGCCGGTCGATGGAAAGGTATACGGCGTTCTGGGGGGTCACGAAGAAATCACTGTAGTTCCGGATGCTTTCCGCAATCCCCGGATCGTATACAATGGGCATGAATTCCTTTACATGCTGCTGGAACAGGGCATAGAACAGGGTCCGGTTCCGGCTGAACAGATTCATGAGGTAATGGCGTTTGGCGCTGACCCCTTCCCGGTTCCGGACATTCCCATATGCCTGGTCCACCTGTTCCTGGAGCGTCTGGACCCCCGGAGGCAGGATCCCCACCAGTCCGAATCGTTCCCGTTCTTCTTCCGTAAATGCCGTACCTTTATTCAAAAAGGGATCATTGATCCTTGCATAGCCTTTTTTCATCTGTATCGCACCTCTCTTTTTTCCTGATACTCCTGTTATACGCTGTCAGAATGGCTTTGTGAACTATCCCTTCGTTGGATTGCCTAACTTCAGGTTATATTCTGAGAAAGCGGGAGGATCCCTGGCCTGGGGAAAAGGAGGCGATGTGTGCACAGCCCTCTTTTCTCATATCCTCCGGCACCGGTGCCTGGAGGAACAGTTCTTTTCCAGTCCGGGGATGGCAGAATCGGACGGTCCAGGCGTGGAGGGCCTGGCGCCGCAGGGTGGGGTGCATGTTCCCATACAGGGGATCCCCCAGAAGGGGATGCCCTTCGTGGGCGAAATGGACCCGGATCTGGTGGGTGCGGCCGGTGAGGAGATGGATCCGGAGCACCGTCCGCCCCTCCCCCTCTGCCAGGATTTCATAGTCCGTCACCGCAGGCCGACCGTCGGGACGCACGGTCCACCGGTCCACCCCTTCTCCCACCCGTCCCACAGGATGAGCGATCCGGCCCCGGGGATGTTCCAGATGGCCTTCACAGATGGCCAGATATTCCCGGTAAATCTGGCTGTGGCTCCTGGTCAGGGCATGTTTGGCAAAGGCGGATTTGGCCACCAGCAGGATGCCGGTGGTGTCCCGATCCAGCCGGTACAGAGGATGGATGCCGCAGGCCTGTCCCGTCCTGTGGAAATAGCCTCCCACCGCCTGGACCAGGGTATCCCGGGCCCCGAACCAGGTGGGATGGATCAGCATGCCCGCCGGTTTGTCCACAGCCAGCAGATCTTCGTCCTCATACAAAATGGAAAGGGGCAGATGGACCGGTATCACCGCTGCCTTTTCTTCCCAGCGGAGGACCAGGCGATCTCCCGCTTCCAGCCTGTGGGAGGGGTTCCTGACCAGAGATCCGTTCACGGTAATCGTGCCGTTCCATTTGATCCTCCTCCACAACTTTTCCGAAAGGTGCAGCGGCCCTCGGGCCGCCTGGCGCACACAGCACCCGGCATGATCCCGGTCCACCTGATAACGCAGTTCCATAGATTTCTCCTTTGCAACAGAGGACGGCTGCCCATGGCCCGCAGCAGCCCCTCTTTTCCTCCATGTTTTTCCAACGATCTCCTTGCAGAGCTCCACAAGGAAAAAGACCGCCCGCAGGCGGTCTTTCCAGAAACAGTTACATCTTCTGATGGGCGCGGCGGGCGATTACGTCCAGCTGCTGTTCCCGGGTCAGGTCGATGAATTTCACCGCATACCCGGATACCCGGATGGTGAAGTTGGCGTATTCCGGTTTTTCCGGATGTTCCATGCAGTCGATCAGCTTGTCCACGCCGAACACATTCACGTTCAGGTGATGGGCTCCCTGGTCGAAGTAGCCATCCATTACCCGCACCAGCGTTGCCTTCTGTTCCTCTTCGTTGTGGCCCAGGGTTTCCGGAGCGATGGTCTGGGTGTTGGAAATGCCGTCCAGTGCGTATTCGTAGGGCAGCTTGGCCACAGAGTTCAGAGAAGCCAGCAGGCCGTTCTGTTCAGCGCCGTAGGCAGGGTTGGCACCCGGAGCAAAGGGGGTGTAGGCTTTGCGGCCGTCGGGCAGGGCGCCGGTGGCACCGCCGTACACCACGTTGGAGGTAATGGTCAGGATGGAAGTGGTGGGTTCAGAGTTCCGGTAGGTATGATGTTTCCGCAGTTTGGTCATGAAGGTTTTCAGCAGCCATACAGCGATTTCATCGGCCCGGGGATCATCGTTGCCGTATTTGGGGAAGTCCCCTTCCACCTTGTAGTCCACCACCAGACCGGAGTCATCGCGGACGGTGGTCACTTTGGCATATTTGATGGCGCACAGGGAGTCCACCACATGGGAGAACCCGGCAATGCCCGTTGCGAAGGTCCGGCGCACATCGGTATCGATCAGGGCCATTTCGGCAGCTTCGTAGTAGTACTTGTCATGCATGTACTGGATCAGGTTCAGGATATTCACGTACAGCCCGGCCAGCCAGTCCATCATCAGGTCGAATTTGTGCATCACTTCGCCGTAGTCCAGCACGTCGGAGGTGATGGGTGCGTATTCCGGTCCCACCTGCATATGTTTGCCGTCCTTGGTCAGGAATTTTTCATCCTTGCCGCCGTTGATGGCATACAGCAGGCATTTGCCCAGGTTGGCACGGGCGCCGAAGAACTGCATTTCCTTACCGGTCTGGGTGGCGGACACGCAGCAGCAGATGCTGTAGTCATCGCCCCATACCGGTTTCATCACATCGTCGTTTTCATACTGGATGGAGGACGTGGTGATGGAGATGTGGGCCGCATACTTCTTGAAGTTTTCCGGCAGTGCGGAGGAATACAGCACCGTCAGGTTCGGTTCCGGAGAAGGCCCCATGTTTTCCAGGGTGTGCAGGAACCGGTAGTCGTTGCGGGTGACCATATGGCGGCCGTCCATGCCGATGCCGGCCATTTCCAGGGTGGCCCATACCGGGTCTCCGGAGAACAGCTGGTTGTAGGACGGGATCCGGGCGAATTTCACCATACGGAATTTCAGGGTCAGGTGGTCGATCAGTTCCTGGGCCTGCTGTTCGGTCAGGGTCCCTTCCGCCAGGTCACGGCTGATGTAGATATCCAGGAAGGTGGAGATACGGCCCACGCTCATGGCCGCGCCGTTCTGGGTCTTTACCGCAGCCAGGTAGCCGAAGTACAGCCATTGCACAGCTTCCTTGGCGTTCTTGGCCGGAGCGGAGATGTCATAGCCGTACACCTTGGCCATTTCCTTCATCTGCTTCAGGGCCCGGATCTGTTCCGCCAGCTCTTCCCGCTGCCGGATGACGTCGTCGGTCATGACGCCGCAGCCGCAGTTGTCCAGGTCTTCCTGTTTCTTGTCGATCAGGAAGTCAATGCCGTACAGGGCCACCCGGCGGTAGTCCCCCACGATACGGCCCCGGCCGTAGGTGTCAGGCAGGCCGGTCACGATGTGGCTGTGACGGGCTTTGCGCATTTCGTTGGTATAGGCATCGAACACTGCCTGGTTATGGGTCTTGTGGTATTCGGTGAAGATCTTGTGGAACTTGGGGTTCACTTTGTAGCCGTAGGTTTCGGCCGCTTCTTCCGCCATCTTGATGCCGCCGTAGGGCATGAAGGCACGTTTCAGGGGCTTGTCCGTCTGCAGGCCCACCACCTGTTCCAGGTCCTTCAGTTTTTCATCGATATAGCCAGGACCGTAGGCGGTCAGGCTGGAGACCACTTCCGTCTCACAGTCCAGCACGCCGCCCTTGGCCCGTTCTTCCTTCTGCAGTTCCTGGACCCGGCCCCACAGTTTATTGGTGGCTTCCGTGGGCCCCGTCAGGAAACTTTCGTCGCCGTCATAGGGGGTATAGTTGTTCTGGATGAAATCACGGACGTTCACATCATCCGTCCATTTCACACCTTTGAAACCTCTCCAGGCAACGCTTTCAGTCAGCTTGTTCATAAAAGATCCTCCTTATCAGTTCTTGAATCTTCCGCTTTCGATGGCTCCATCATACCCGATTGGGGATTTGGAAACCTTGATTCCAGTCAAGTTTGGTTTAACTAACTATTTTTACTCCATCCATCAATAGAATTCCGTTGGCCAGCGTCAGCTGGCTTCTATACCGCTCTCAAAATTTTCCGGGCCGCGTCCACCTGTTCCTCCGTGGGCGGCTCCACATCCTTCAGCTGGTTGGGGATGCCCAGTTCCTCCCACTTATACAGCCCCATGTTGTGGTAGGGCAGTACCTCCACCCGCTGTACATTGGTCAGGGTATCCAGGAATTCCCGGGTCCGCTGCAGGCTGGCCGGATTATCCGTATACCCGGGTACCAGCACCTGGCGTACCCAGATGGGCTTGTGGATGTCCGACAGGTACCGGAACAGGTCCAGGATGTTTTCGTTCCCCCACCCGGTCAGCTTTTTGTGGGCTTCCAGGTCGATGTGCTTCACATCCAGAAGCAGGATATCCGTCACTTCCATCAGCTGTCGGAACTTGCTGAAGAAGGGCTCTTTCCGGGTAAAAGGCTGTCCTGCCGTATCGATGCAGGTGTGGATGCCCCGGGCCTTGGCCTTCTGGAACAGCTCCAGCAGGAAATCGATCTGCAGCAGAGGTTCCCCGCCGCTGACGGTGATGCCTCCCTCCGGTCCCCAGTAGGGCCGGTACCGCTCTGCCTGGTCCAGCAGGTCGTCGGTGCTGCGAAGCTGGCCCTTGTGGCAGTCCCAGGTGTCCACATTATGGCAGTACAGGCAGCGCATGTTGCACCCCTGCACGAAGATGATGAATCGTGTCCCCGGTCCGTCCACGGACCCGAAGGATTCAATGGAATGGATACGTCCTTGCATCGCAAACCTCCTCTACAAAAAAAGACCCCGTCAAAGGGGTCGAACCCGAACCTTTTGACAGGGTCATTGTATGATTTTTGCCGGAAGAAATCTTTGACTTCGGTCAAAGATTAATAATTCACCATCTCCATCAGCCCATCCGGATCTAGGATCTGGATGCTGCTCTGGCCGGTCTTTTTTACGTAGCCTTCCCGTTCCAGCTCCTTCAGCTTGCGGCTGATGGTTTCCGGGCGCAGGGCGATGAGCCCGGCCATTTCCTCCAGGCGCAGGGTCACCACGTCCCCGGTCTGGCGGCGATACCGGTACAGCAGCAGGCCGGCCACCCGTTCCTTGGGGTCGGCGATGCTCTTCAGCAGGTTCCGCCGGTTGGCGTCATGGAGCTTCTTGCTGAGCATGCCGATGATGCGCAGGGCCACCTCCGGCTCATGGATGGCTTCCTCAAAATCTCTCCGGGCCAGCCTGCAGCAGTCCACCTCCGTCATGGCGATGGCGGAAGCCGAATACTGGCTGTTGGGCACCAGCACCCCTTCCCACATAGTATCGTGCTCCACAAAGATGCCGGCGATCCGCTCCAGCCCGTCCTGGTCATAGGCGCTCAGCTTCACCCGTCCCCTGTGGATGATATAGATGGCATTGCAGGGGTCCCCTTCCCGGAACAGGTATTCCCCCTTTCGCAGGTGCAGCCGCTGGGCCCGCTGCAGCAGGGTGGCCACCTTTTCCGGAGGCAGCCCGATGAGGAATTCCACATTCTTCAAACATTCACCCCCGCATTTTTTGCAGTGGTCAGGGACCTGGGGCTTCATTTCTGCTCTCCATACAGGGCTTCATAGACCGCCTGGAATTTGGCATCCCGGGCCCGGGTAGCCTCTTTGGCCTTGTCCCCGCTGTAGTCATAGAACCCCTTTCCGCTCTTCACGCCCAGGCAGCCGTTCTTCACCTTTTCAGCCAGAAGCGGCGGTACCTCATGGGAATCCTCCAGGTCGGGCATCAGGTATTCGCTGATGTGCTCGAACACATCCAGGCCACCGAAGTCGATGGTCTCCAAAGGCCCCAGGCAGGCCCAGCGGAAGCCCAGGCCGTATTTCATCACCGCGTCGATGCCTTCCACGCTGACCACGCCCTTCTGCACCAGGCTCAGGGCCTCCCGCAGCACCGCCAGCTGGATCCGGTTGGCCGCGAAACCGGGTACATCCTGCTCCACCACCACCGGTTTCTTGCCGATGGCAAGACTCAGGTCATAAATGGCCGTGGCCACCTCCGGACGGGTGTGGTGGTTCTTGATGATCTCGATGAGGGGGACCAGGGTGGGCGGGTTGAACCAGTGCATCCCCAGGAACCGGTCCGGTCCGGTGACCGCTTCCGCCAGTTTGTTGATGGACAGGCCGGACGTATTGGTGGCGATCAGGGTACGGGCGTCCGCCAGGGGCGTCATCTCTTGGTAGAAAGCCAGTTTGCTGTCCAGATCTTCCACAATGCTTTCCACGATCAGATCCCGGCCCCTGAAGGCATCCAGGCTGGTGGTATAGATGATCTTGTCCACAGCCCCGGCAGAGATCTTCGTCTTTGCCCTGTCCAGGGTGGCCTGGCGGTGGTTCCACAGCGTCACCTCATAGCCCTGCTGGGCGAAGATGTCCGCCATGGAATAGCCCATGGTGCCCGCCCCGGCAATGGTGATCTTCCGGATGGCCCCGGGCAGCAGCCCTTCCAGCCGTTTGAAGTGCAGGAAGTCGTCCTTGGCCCCCAGGGCACGGATTTCATCCGGGGTGGCCAGTTTGAAGCTTTCCACTTCCTTTTCCTGGATGGTCACGTCCTTTTCCGCAAAAGGTGCCTGGAACCGGTAGATATCCACAAAATAATTGTTCTGTTCCGCCGGGCTGTCGCTGCGGTACGTGTGGATCAGCCGGCCCTGCGCTGCCGTAAAGGTCAGGCCCGTTTCCTCCGCCACTTCCCGCAGTACAGCCTGCTGAGAGGTTTCTCCGGCCCGAACACCGCCTCCCGGGATCTCCCATTTCAGGGGAGCCCATTCCTTGTCCGCTTTCCGCTGGGTGATCAGGATCCGGCCTGCAGCATCGCAGACCAGAGCCAGCACCGTCAGATGGTAGTCCCCCGGCTGCATATGCCAATCGTTCCGCTCCATCTTCCGTCCCGTCACCTGTTTGTTCCGATCATAAATATCCCAGTATTCCATGCTCTGCGCCTCTTTCTCCGTTTCAAGGGTATGTGCTTATTATAAATCATAAAGAAGAAAGAAAAAAGAGTGGGCAGTGGATAGTGGGCAGAGAACCCACCACCAGCCTGCGGCTGGTCCCCCGCCCTTAGAAAGGGCGGATACATAGAAAACAAAGGACAACAGGGATATCCGCCCTTTTCAAGGGCGGGGGACCGTTGCGCGTCAGCGCAATGGTGGTGGGTTCTACCCCCCATTCCCTTTTCTCTGTACTCTTCCCCCATAATCCGCTATAATATTCCCATACGACTACAATCGGAGGAATGACCATGGAAGACCTGGATCAAATCATCAAATCCATTACCGATGGCCTGACCGGCAACAGCCAGAAGGACATCGATTACCTGAAAAACTGCATGACCCTGTACCGGGACCACCCCCTGCACAGGGAAATCACCCATGCCTGCAGCGAACTGCTGTATAAGCTCCTGCCGGAAGAAAGCCGGCAGCACTTTGTGGATATGTTCAGCAAAGCCTTTGCCGAACTGGAGAGCAACCTGCAGGAAGCCCGGAAGCTCCTGAGCCAAAAGGAGTATGACAAGGCCGTGGCGCTTCTGGAACCCATGAAGGAGGATGCAGAAAACTCTTCCCTGTACCGGTCCGACAAAGAAACAGATTTCCGTTCCTTTGCCGAACCCATGGAAATGTGCCTGTACAACTTTTATTTTGCTCCCGGGAACAAAAAGCTGCAGCAGACCCCTTTCCCCTTCCATGCGGTCTACCTGATGCTGGCCAACGTGGAACTGGCCAGGGACAACGGCAAAAAAGCGCTCCGGTATCTGGAAAAAGCCCGGAAATGGGATCCTGCCAGCGTGCCCGTGCTGATTGTCCTGGCCCAGGTCCAGCTGGCCGAATCCCAGGTGGAGGATTTCCATCAGACCACCCTGGAAGCCCTGGGGCTGGCCTGCCATCCGGAGGATCTGGCCACCTGCTACCAGAACATCGGCCTGTACCTGTTCCTGAAGGATGATTATGAAGCTTCGGCCAATGCGTACTACCTGAGTCTGAATTTTGGACAGCCCCGGGCCGAAATGGACGATGCCATGAAAGCCATCGAGCAGAAGCTGGGCCGGAAGCCTGAACCACCCACCCATGACCAGCTGAAGGCCTTTGCCGAAAAGTACCAGCTGCCCCTGGGGCCCAATGTGGATGTGCTGCGGATCGCCGCCGGCAATGCCCAGTACCTCCATGGGCAGGGCAACGAACAGGGTGCCCGATACTACCTGGATATCCTGCACCCGTTCCTCAGCGAAAAAGACATGGAAGCCTTGAAAAAACAGCTGGGGTACTGAAAAGGGGATGTGAAAAATGCTTTTTCACACTCCGTCACTAGTGACTAGTCACTAGTCACTAGCCGATGGAAGCCAGCTGATGCTGGCGAAAGAAAGGCGCTGTGGATGATTTTTCCACAGCGCCTTTTTTACAGCCTTTTTCCGATTTTTTCCAGGATCTCCGCTTCCCAGAGAGACCACTCCAGACATTCCTGGGTCTCTCCGCTCCATTCCCCCTCCGATGATCCGGGCATATTCCCGGAACTCGGGGACCATGCGGTTGGTTTCTTTGGGGGCATGGGATGTATGCAGCTCCAGGGCTTTTTCCACTGTCTTTCCCGTGGAGAACTGGTCCTGATCCGGTCCCTGGGTGTACTGCCATGTCACATTCTCCATGTGGATGGGTTTTCCGTCCACCCGCAGCCATCCTTTTTCTCCCTGGACCTGCAGGAAGCTGGGGCTGTCCGAATCCTTGGCCGCCGTCAGCTCCGCCCGGCATTCCGGGTAGTCCAGCACCAGGACCCCCGAGGTATCCACCCCGTTCCAACCCCGGTTGGCATGGTAACTGACCGCCTCCGGCCTGCCCAGGAGGGCCAGGGCAAAGTCCAGGTTGTACACGTTCAGGTCGTACAGTGCGCCCCCGTACAGTGCCGGGTCAAAGGCCGGCAGCACCTGTCCCTTTCGATAGGCATCATACCGGCTGGAATACTGGGAATAGTTGCACTGGATAAGCCGCAGTTTCCCCAGCGTGGGCACCAGTTCCCTCACCCGGGCAAAGACAGGGCTGTGCCACAAGGGCATGGCCTCCAGCAGATACAGCCCTTTTACCCGGGTGAGAGCCGCCAGTTCCCGGGCTTCTTTCCAGCTGGTGGTAAACGGTTTTTCCAGCAGCACATTCTTCCCGTGGAGCAGGGCTTTCCGCGCATACGCCCCATGGACCGGATTGATCAGGGCGATGTACACCGTCTCGATTTCCGGGTCTTCCAAAAAGCCATCCAGATCCGTATAGACTTTCCGGATGCCATAGTGTTCCGCCAGGGCATGGCCCCGCGCTGCACTGTGCGGCCGGACCCAGAGAGCCTCCTTTTCCCAGAAAGGCACCTGGCTCACTGCCGCCAGGGCCACGGGCATGATGGCCCCTGACCCCATGAACCCCAGTTTCATCCCCATCACCTCACATCAAATGATTCAGTCGTGCCGCACCAGCAGCTGGATGTTCTCCTCCCTGTACCGGTTGAAGATCCTCTTGATGAACTGGTGCTTCAACGTGGCCTCGTCCAGGATGTTCCTGATCCGCAACACCACCTGGAACCGGATGCCATATTCCCCCAGCTGGTCATACCGCACCAGAGGTTCGAAGCCGCTGACCCCATACTCACTGCGCTTCAGGATGTACCGGGCCACGTCCAGGGTGACCTGTTCCACCTTCTGCAGATCGTTGTCATAGGTGATCGTAATGGGGATGGAAATGGTGCATTCGGCCAGGGGCTGTTCATAGTTCATCACATTGGAGGCCGCAATGTTCTTGTTGGGGACGATGATCATATTGCCGGTGGCCGTCCGGATGGTTGTGTTCCGCCAGTTCATATCCACCACACGGCCCGCTTCCCCGCTGGCCAGTTTGATGTAGTCCCCCATCCGCACCTGTTTGGAAAAAATGGTGGTGATGCCGCTGAACAGGTTGGCCAGGGTATCCTGCAGCGCCAGGGCGGAAGCCAGTCCGCCGGCGCCCAGAGCAGTGAGCAGGGGGGAAATGGAAATCCCATAGGAGTTCAGGATGAACAGGAATCCCACCATGTACACCCCGATATCCACCACCGTGGACAGGATGGACATGGAGGAAGACCGTTCTTCGCTGCGGGACAGCCGGCTCTTCAGGTAGGAAGAGGTCAGATGGGCCACGAACAGGGTCACCGTAAAGATCACCAGGCTGTGGAAATGGGCATTCAGGATGTGCCGCACGAATTTGGGCAGGTCCAGGATGTCCTTGGTCAGCTGGCTGCCCAGCTGCATCCCCAGCAGCACCGGCATGAACCGGAAGGTGCTTTCCCAGTCTTCCTTCCGCACATGGGTATATTTCGTCAGCAGCCGGATCAGCCATTTGAACACATAGTGCAAAATGACGATACCGAGGATGTTGAACAGGATAAAGGCCAGAAAGTGGACATGGGGACCCCCATGCTGGAATTCTTCCATGAGCATGGCCCAGGTTAACGGACGCTTAGGCATAATATGACAATCTCCTTATCTGAAAAGTATACAACTGGCATATAGTATAGCATAAGGGAAATGAGAGGGAAATGAAAAAACGAGTGAATCCTTGTCCTCCCCTGAAAGGGGAGGGGGACCAGCCGAATGGCTGGTGGAGGGGTCGCACATCGAATGTAAGACCCCCTACCCGCCAAGCGGGTCCTTTCCCCCTTTCAGGGGGACACAAGTCCCAATTTCAATGATCCGCTGCCCTGCCAGCGCCCGGGAGAACCGGTGGGAGATGCTGAGCACCGTGCGGCCCTGACTGGCCCGCTCCAGGGCCTGGAGGATCCGTTCTTCCGTATGGCTGTCCAGGCTGGCCGTGATTTCATCCAGCAGCAGCAGCTTCGGTTCTTTTACCAGGGCCCGGGCGATGGACAGCAGCTGCAGTTCCCCCTGGGAAAACAGCCCCTCCTCCATGGGGGTCAAAAGCCCCTGGGGCAGCTGCTCCACGGTCTCTTTCAGCTGCACCAGTTCCAGGGCCCGCTGCACCTGGCCTGCCGAAATCCTGTCGTCGAACAGGGTCACCTGGTCGGCCACCGTCCCCGGCACCGGGGAAAATTCCTGTTCCACACAGCCGTACAGGGTTCGTTTCTCCTGTTCCGGAATGGTTCCCGCCTGCCAGCCTGCCAGGGTCACCTGTCCCCGGTCCGGGGCATAGAGCCCCAGCAGCAGTTTGAAGATCGTACTCTTGCCGCTGCCGCTGGGCCCCATCAAGATGGCCTGCTCCCCGGGCTGCAGGGTCAGGGAAAAGTCCCGAAGGATGGGCCGGTCCGGCTCATATCCGAAAGTCACATGGTCGAAGACCACCATCGCTTCCCCTTTTGCGTCCCCAGACCCGGCAGCCGTCCCCAGGGGTTCCTCCGGCTCTGCCAGAAATTCTTCGATATGCTGGATGCCCGCCATGGCGCTCTGGATGCTCTGGATCTCCATACCGATGCTCTCCAGGGGGGCAAAGATCTTGCCCACATAGGCGATGGCCGCCACGGCACTGCCCACGCTGACCCCGAACAGGGCCTGCCAGGCCGGTCCCCGGGCCGCTCCGGTCATCATCACCGCCACCACCAGGGCCTGGGTCACCAGGATGATGGGCGAATAGATGCCGTCGAACACATTGGCCCTGTTGATGGCCCGGAAGCTGTCGGTGATCAGGCTGTCGTACTTCTGTTCCATGTACGCTTCCTTGCCCAGGCTGTGGATGGTGCGGATATTTTGGATGGTCTCCGGCACATGGTTGTTCACCCGGCCGATGGCCCGCCGGTTCTTCCGCTGGGCCGCCAGGGTCCCCTTCTGGAAGTGCCGGGTCAGCACAAACAGCAGGGGCAGCACCAGGCACAGCAGAACGAACAGACCCCGGCTGCGGCTCCACAGGATCCCCAGGATGCCCACCAGTTTGCAGGCATCTGCCACCATGCCCACCACCCCGTCGGAATACAGGGTGTCGATGGTATCCCCGTCGTTGACGAACACAGAGGTGATCTGACCACCGGGATGGCTGGTAAAGTACCTGGCCGGCAGCCGGTCCAGCTTGGCACACAGGGTGGAGCGAAGACCATGGGTCACTTTCTGGCCGAAAAGGGTGATGGCCCCGTTCTGGGCCGTTTCGAATACGTCAGAAAGGGCGATGAGGCCCAGGTACAAAAACGCCAGCTGCCAGGGGATGCCCTTCCCTTCCGTCAGGCTGTCCACGGCCCGTTCCAGCACCAGGGGCGGCAATAGCGACGTGGTCACCGAAAGCACCACCAGCAGCAGCACCAGGCCGGCAGAACGGTGGTGGCACCGGAACGTCCTTTTGACACTTTCCCAGATGGGATTCCTACCGTTCATCCAGATCCACCCCCTCCTGCTGCAGGCTGTACAGTTTGGCGTAACCCGGCTCCCGGGCCATCAGTTCCTCATGGGTCCCGAAATGGCCGTTGCCCCCGTCGAGATAGAGCACTCCCGCAAATTCCGGGAAATGGGTCAGCCGGTGGGAGATCAGAAAGATCACCCGGTCCGGGAATGCCCGGACCATGGCCTCCAGGATCTTCGTTTCCCCCTGCCGGTCCACGGCTGCAAAGGGGTCGTCCAGCACCAGCACGGACCGGGCATGAGCCAGGGTCCGGGCCAGGGCGATCCTGGCCTGCTGGCCGCCGGAAAGCCGGGCGCCGCCGCTGCCCACCAGGGTATCGGCCCCTTCCGGCATGGCCGACACTTCCCGGTCCAGGTTGGTGAGGGCCAGCATGGAGTCCACATCCACGTCGTCCCCCAGGGCGATGTTCTCCCGGATGGACGTACTCAACAGCTCCGGATCGTGCCCCAGGTAGGAAATCAGGGAATGGCGCTGCCCTGGAGTCAGGGTGCGGAAATCCACCCCGTTCAGGGTCAGGCTGCCTTCCCAGGGCACTTCGCCCAGGAACACCCTGCCCAGAAGGCTCTTGCCGCAGGCCACAGGTCCCGTAACACCGATGATGTCCCCGGGTCTGGCCGTGAACGTCAGCCCCGTCAGTCCCTGTTCCTGTCCCTCATAATGGCAGGCAAGGTCCCGGGCCTCCACGGTCACCGGCACCACCGGTCCGGCCGGCGCCGCAGCCTCCCCCTTCACCGCCTGCCTGAGCAGGGGCCGGATCCGCTTCCAGGAAACCTGGGCCTTCTGCACGGCATTGAACAATTTGGCAGCATGGCTGGTCTTCACCGCCAGTTTGGTGAAACAGGCCAGAAAGGTGGTGAAGCTGGCGATATTCCACTCCTCCCAGCCGGTGCCCTGCACGTTCCGGGACCCCAGGATGAAGATGACCACCGTACCGGCCATGGCAATGGCGTCGTACAGGGGCTGCATGCTCCCCTCGAACAGGTTGGCCCGGGCACTGGCCTTTTCGTAGGCGGTGAGCTGCTCTTCATAGGCCCTGTCCCGGCGGGTTTCCTCCCCGTAGATCCGGTAGGTCAGGGCATGGCTCACCCGGTCCAGGGTCAGGGCGTTCAGCCGGGCTTCCGCAGCCTTGTAGATGCCGTTGGCCTCGGCCACCTGTTTTTTCAGCCGGTTGGCGATCCAGTAGGCCAGGGGCGTGAAGCTGCAGGAAAGCAGGGTCAGTTTCCAGTCGTAGGCCATGAGCAGCACCAGGTACACCACCATGACCACACCGGTATCGAACACTTCCGTGGTGAATTTCCGCATGCCTTCCGCACAGGCGTCCACGTCCCCCATGGCCTTGGTCATCAAACTGCCCATGTTCTCTTCCCCCAGGGCCCGGGCATCCAGGTGCACCAGGCTGTGGTACAGGGTATGGCGCAGGGTGCGGCTGACCTCATTGCCGAAGAACCGGGTGCTGTACCGTTTGCCCGCCCGGGCCACCTGCACCAGCAGGATCACCAGCACATAAAGGACAGCCAGTTGGGCCATGGCCGAAGCAGGGGCCTCACCCTGGTAGATATCGTACAGGCACTGGGCCAGCTGCCCCTCGAAATAGGGGCCGGCCCCCATGCCGATGTTATACAGGATGCCGGTGACCGTGACCACTGCCAGCACCGGTGCCTCCAAACGGAAATAGGAGCGGACCTGATCCGGCCGCTCCACGTCCCGTATTTTCCGTTTCAACATCCATTGCAGCCCCTTTCTGCAGAGGGCAGGGAGCCCTCCCGTTTTATCTATCAAGGATACCACAATTGAAGGTATAGGGAATATATTGAATTGATTGTTTATGATTTGTTTTCTAAATGGGTCTCTGATCCGCCTTACCCGTCTGACATCTGGCATCTCAAAGCGAGCCGTGCCAGCGCTCTGCCTTCTTTTATCGGATTCCTCGCTCCCGGCCCCAGGCTGTAATTTTGTCGTACAGGGGCGTGGGGACGCCGTACTCCTTCCCCATTTCTGCAATGCGGGTCACCAGGCCGGCGAATTCCGATTTGCCGCCTTTCGCCACGTCCCGCTGCATGGAGGTGGTCATGCCCTTTTCCGAACCGTCCATGAGCTGCAGGTCTTTTTCCAGCAGATCATTCTCGAAGGTGATGCCCATGGCCGTCCCCAAAGCGATGACTTCCTTCACCAGGCCCACGAACAGGTCCCGGGCCTCCCCCGGTTTCTGGAAATCGTCGCTGACCGCATCCAGGTACAGCCCGGCCGCTCCCATGGGCGACACAAAGCTGAACTTCACCAGGGCGTCCCGCTGGATCTGGTCCGTAAAATGAGCCTGGATGCCCGTCTCCTGCATCCGCTGTTCCAGTTCCCGGGCCTTGGGCGCCAGTCGTTCCTCCTGTCCCGGCCGGAAGCCGAAGAAGCAACGCAGGGTCTTCTGAGGCTGTTCGATGATGCCCGGACCACCGATGCGGGCGAACACGTACATACAGCCGTCCAGCACCGTGGTATCCGGCAGCTGTTTCTGCATGACGCCGCCGGTGCCGAAAACGTTCAGTACGGGCACCACCAGGGTATCGGGGCCGGCTACCCGTCTGGCCAGGGCAATGGCATCCTCCAAATTGTAGTATTTCACACACACCAGCAGCACGTCGGGCGTGTCGTCATAGGCTTCCGCCGTGGTGGCCTGTACCGGACGCACCAGGATGTCGCCCCGGTGCTTTGTATGGATGCGCAGGCCGTTCTGCTGCATGGCTTCCAGGTGTCGTCCCCGGGCCAGAAACGTCACATCATTCCCCGCGGCGGCCAGATAGCCGCCCAATACGCCGCCGGTCCCCCCGACGCCGAACACTGCGATTTTCATTGGAATCAAGTCCTCCTGCATTTTTTTATGTCCTTCCCTGAAAGGGAAGGGGGACCGTCCATATGGACGGTGGATGGGTCCAACATCGAGTGTAAGACCCCCTGCGGGTCCTTTCCCCCTTTTCCAAAGGACTAGGAGACTCCTGCTCGTCGTCTCCGTCGCGGGGGACACAATGTTTTTGTCCTTCCCTGGAAGGGAAGGGGGACCGTGCGTATGCACGGTGGATAGGTCCAGCACTACACTCTCGCCTTCGTCGTACAAACGATCGAAGTCCCCCACCATCCGTTCAAAGTTTCCTCTGTTATCGTAAGACGCTACTAAAAACCCCCTACCCGCCAAAGGCGGGCCCCTTCCCCCTTTCAGGGGGACACAATATTCCACGGGACTAGGAGACTCCTGCTTGTCGTCTCCATCACGGGGGACACAAAACTTCACTCTTCGCTATTTCCGGTCCCAATTTCAATGATTCTCTCCCCCGGCATATCCGCCCTTTCCAAGGGCGGGGGACCGTTGCGCGTTCAGCGCAATGGTGGTGGGTTCCCACCAAAAAAGGACTGTGATCATTCACAGCCCCTTCTTTTTTACCGGATGAAATTCGTCATGACTTTCACCGGTCTGGCCGGTTCTGCTACGCCTGCTTTTTTGCCGGCTTCGATGCTCTTCAGCAGCCAGGCCATGTTCCTGCCCAGGGTTTCCATGATCTGGACCCCTTCTTTGTCCTGCAGCACTTCTTCCGGCGTGTTGCCATGGACCATGTTCCAGTAGTTGCTGGAAACAACGGGCATTTCGTTGAACATCAGATACTTGTTCAGCACATCCAGGGTGGTGCTGGTGCCGGCTCTCCGGGCAGAAGCAATGGCGGCAGCCGGTTTGTGGCGCAGATCGGCGCCGGCCACACCGGCGAACCGATCCAGGAACACCTGGATCTCACCGGTGGGAGATGCATAGTACACCGGAGACCCTACCACCAGGCCATCGGCCTCTTTCATTTTAGCGGCCACGTCCTTCACCAGAGCGTCCAGTTTGCCGTTCACTGTATTCAGGCCGATGTAGATGATTTCCGTGTCGATACCCGCGGCTTCCAGCTCTTTGGCCACCAGGGACAGAGCCGTATAGGTGCAGCCTTTTTCCCGGCGGCTGCCGTTCAACAACAATACTTTCATGGGTAAAGCTCCTTTGAATTGTATTTTTTTTTGCTACATTTCTATTGTAGCACAGGATGTCAAGCACTCGTTGTCCTCCCCTGAAAAGGGGAGGGGGACACAAATCCTACAACTCCGCTGCTGCACAGGCTGCCAGTTCGCAACGCTGGAACAGGGATTCCACTTCCGCCCGTTCCCCGGGTGTATGGGACCCTTCGCCCCGTACCCCCATGCCGCACAGGGTGGGGATGCCCGCTGCCACCAGAAGGCCCGCATCGGACAGACCGCCCACCTGGATGCCTTCCGGACGGTGGTACCCCAGCTTTTCTGCCGTGGCTGCCACATGCTCGTACAGCTTCCGCACCCCGTCGGTGGTCTCCATGCAGTGCATCACCCGGCTCACATCCAGTTCCGCCCGGGTGTCGGGCACCGTATGGGCAGCCACCACCTGGTCCAGCAGGTCATAGATCTCCCTGCCGGTGGCTTCATTCTTATACCGGATACCGATGCGGATCCTGCAACAGGCCGGGACGGTGTTCTCCCCGATGCCCCCTTCGATGGCCCCGCAGTTGATCAGCTTGCCCCGGGGAATGTCATTGGCCGCTTCCAGGGCCAGGATCTTGTGAGCGGCTTCCAGGATGGCCGACCGGCCCTTTTCCGGTGCGCTGCCGGAGTGGGCCGCCACCCCGTGGACCGTAATGGAAACCGGACCGCCGCCGTAGCGCCCGATCACCAGGCTGTCATCCAGGGGCCCCGGTTCAAAGTTGAAGGCGGCCAGGGCTCCCTGGGCCTCCCGGGGAATCAGCTCTTTGGCATTGGAAAGCATATGCAGGTTTTCCTCGTCGGGCACCCCGATGAACCGGATGGGACGCTTTTTCCAGCCGGAGGCTGCCAGTGCCTTCAGGGCATACACCCCGATCACCAGCCCGGCCTTCATATCTGTGACGCCAGGACCATGGGCAAATCCGTCCCCATCCACCCGGAAAGGATTCCGTTCCACTTCTCCGGCTGAAAAGACTGTATCCATATGGCCCATGAATACCACGGGCGCCCCGCCGGCCTCCCGGTTCCAGTCGCCCACGATCATTTCCCCGGCATTTTTCACCGGGACCCGATGCACCACGGCCCCGGCCTGTTCCAGTTCACGGGTGAGGATGGCCCCCACGGCGTTCACCCCGTCCAGCTGCCGGGTCCCGCTTTCCGTATTGACGATTTCCTTCCAGAGGTCCAGCATGGCCTGACGGTGATCAGAAATGTATTGATGGATGAGATTTTGCATGACGCTGCGCTCCTTTGTTGAGATGTCAGAAATCAGAGTGGCCCTTCGGGCCTTAAAGATATCAGCTTGTACCCATAAGCAGAATGGTCGTACGGCTTATCGCTACACTAGCTGGCATCTGACATCTTTCAGCCCCCTTCAGGGGGCGGTCTGACTTCTTTATTTTATCACAGAATATTCACCACAAACCCTGCCAGCACCACGGACGTGATGGTCACGGTGACGAAGCCGGCCACCAGCATCTTGGGCAGCAGGTAGTTTTCCAGGGCTTTCCGCTGGTCTTCCGTTTCCCCCATGGCGCTGGCCACTTCCTGGGAAATCAGCATGGTGGTGGGGAACCCGAAGGTGCAGGTGATGCCCAGGGACACCGCCAGGGTGAAGGGCATTTTGAACACCCTGCTGCACAGGGCCGCCGCCACACACAGCCCGGCCACGCCCAGAACCGCCGACCAGAGCAGCGGCGGCAGCACAGATACCACCTGCCAGGGCGTGGTAGCTCCCAGGTTGGAGAAGATCACGATGGTCACGAAGAAGATGATCAGCCCGCTGGACTGGGTCTTGCCCAGGATGCCCTTGTCCAGGAACCCCAGGGCATAGAAGATCACCCCCAGGATCAGGCACATGACCAGATAGTGGATGTGGCCGTGGGTCAGCCTGGCTGCATAGAAAGCCAGCGTGGCCACCAGGCCCAGTTTGGCCAGATACACGGAAGGCTTGTCGAACAGGGAGGGCAGCCGCACAGGCTTCTTTTTGGCCAGTTCCGCGGCTTCCTCCCCGGCGGCGCAGTAGGTACCCACAAAGGCATCATCCTGCCGCAGCTGCCGTGCCAGACGGCGCAGAGCCACAGAAGCAATGGGAATCCCGAAGAATTTCTGGGTCACCAGGAGCACCAGGCAGAAGGTGCCCACATACTCCAGCCCCTTTTCTCTGGCAGCGGCCAGCATGATCAGGGTGGCGGCGTTGCCCCCGGCGAATATGGGGGAACCGGCAACGGCGATCTTGGGATCCATGACAAACTGGCCCACCAGGATGATGGCCGCCACGGCAAACACCACGCACAGCACGGACGTAACCACCACTTTCCATTCCCGTTTCAGTTCCGCAAAGTCGATGGTGGTCCCCAGAGCCACGATCAGCATGCCCACCACTGCCATGCCGATGCCCGACACCTGGGCATCCTTCATGATGGTCCTGGGCAGGATCCCCGACCAGAACCCGGCCAGCAGGATCACCGAAATCCCCAGCACCGTGGATAAAATGGCCCGGGTCTTCACTGCAATCAGTTCACTGACCGCATAAATGCAGAACAAAACAGTTAATGCTCCAATACTCCCCATAACACTTTCCCTCGCTTCTTTTCTTCTTTACTACGATAAAGTCACAATAAAGTCATTATACTCCATGGCGAAGCCTCTTGCAAGAAAAAGGCGCTGTGAAAAAATCATCCACAGCGCCTTTATTTCGCTAGCGTCAGCT
>OLFY01000510.1_pt1 | contig 59218 bp, 80 predicted proteins | sample 1605611 | NCBI WGS metagenome assembly OLFY01 (sample SAMEA3888923, study PRJEB22519) | human gut metagenome | biome: human gut; feature: human-associated habitat; material: faeces | place: Denmark | collected 2011 | reverse complement strand
GCACAGAGCAACACCGCTATACAAAATAAAGAAGCAAATACAATTCTTTTTATATGGAAATTTTTCAATAAATTATACTTAAGTACAGCTTTTCCTTTTATATTGTTTTGATGTACATATGGGTTCTGATTAAACCTTGAATCATAAGATTCATTCCTATTATCTCCTAACACAAAGTATTCTCCTGTGGGAACATGAAAACTACTCTTCTTTCCCGCCTTAGTTATCGTCCCAGTAGGTAAATACTGTTCTTGCAGTCGGATATCATTAACGTAGACATATCCGTCTTTTAATTCAACTGTATCTCCTGGAAGCCCAATGATCCGTTTCACCAAAAGATTTTTCTTTTCTGGAGAATAAAAGACAATAATATCGTATCTGTCAGGTTTTTTATTCCTATAAGCCAATCTGTTAAATATCACTCTTTCGTCAGTCATAATTGTTGGCTCCATGGATTCTGAAGGTATCTTTGCAGCTAGGATCACTGTTTGAAAAAACAAAAATACTGTAAGGCATGGTATGATACAGATGCAGATACCCTTTATTTTTACTGAGTCTGTTTTTTTTCTTTTTTGAATTTCCATTTTTTTCGCTGCTTCTCCTCTTCTACTACTGCCGGTGTGAGTGTGAAATATTCTATTGTTGCCTGCATCAGTAAGCGTCCTTCTCCAGCACAGGGTTCGCAAAGTGTTAATACAGGCTGTCCTCTTTGTAGGACCGGACTTCCATCACTATTTGTCATATAGACCTTTCCTAATCCTTTACAGTGTGGGCATAAAACAATTTTTTTCTCTACCATAATAAGTTCCTCTCTTTTCTATTATTGTTTGTTTTATTATGCACCCGAAATCCGCTTAAGATATTTCTTGTAAAAAAAAGATTTTTCTAATATAATAAGGATATGGAGGAGAGTTGGCAGAAACAACAAAAAATGCATATATCTGTTTTGCATTATAGAACTCAAAACTAATACTGCCAATTATATATAAAAATGGTTAAAGTATCCGAGAAAGAACAATTTATCCGGCAGTACGCAGGAAAAAAAATCAAATCGTATAGAAAAAAGATCAAAATGACACAGGATGAATTTGGAATACGTCTTGCACAGGATTTAGGAAAAAGTGCTGCGATTCAGGCAACGACCGTTTCCAATTGGGAATATGGAAGAATTCCTATCCGTTATTTTGAACCTATTGCAAAACTCTTAGGTGTAACGGTAGATGATATTGTTCCAAGTGAAGAACAAATTAAGCAGGCATTGGCTGCAAAAAATATTCCTGCTTCAGAAGATGATTCTGTGGATGATTCTTCTTCCCAGAAATTCAATTTACAGTCTAATTTTCGTCTTCCGGTTTCTGTTGAAGATCTGAAACGTTTCGATGGAGAACCTGTATGGATCAGAAGCCGTAATTCTATGTATAGCGGCAGATGGGCAATTGTTGATGCCCTTCGGGAGTCTGTTGTCTTCAGAAAAGGTATTTATACTAAATTTTCTGATATAGATGGCATTATTTATCGTTTTCCTCAACCGTTCTCATTACCTGTGGATGCGATCGGTAAGCCTTTACCCGTAGACGATGTAAGAAAAAGCATAGAACCTGTATGGGTTGAAATTATCAGCAGCGATGTGACAGAAAAGGTACTTATGAAGGGATGGTATGAATATTACAAAAATTCCGACTGCGTATCTAATAATTCCGGCTCACTGCTTCCTCTCTCATTATATGGGAAAACATGGGTCGCGTTTACAGATCCTTGTAAACTTGATTAAATTTAATAGTTTATTTTACAATTTATTTTAAAATCCTGTGTTTTTTTATATCACAGGATTTTTTTTATTTATTAGGTAAAAAAAAAATAGATTTATAATAAAAATCATAAAAATATCATAGAAAGGATGTACAGGTCCAATCTTGCCTGTTTGGTAACAAAAATGAAAAACATTTTACAAGAATTTATAACAAAGCAAAAAGAAAAGAAAACTGAATCAGAACAGAACTTAAAAATCCCATTTTCGTTTTTCCCAAAACAACTTCAGAAAAAAATCGTATTAAACAATGGTGCATTTGTTGTTTTTGGACTATTTGTATCTGTTTTGGGTTTGTCTTATGAAGTAACATATACCATCATTGGTTTGATTATTGCTGTTTTTGGATTTTTCTCTGCTCTTTCTTTATATCATGTGTGCAGCCGGGGAGAATATGAAACACATACGGGCACATGCATTGAAAAAAAAGGCTATGGTTTACGCCACCAATACAGTTATTTGTTTATCTTAGAGTCTGATCCGAATAACATTCATAAGAATAAACTTTATAGGATCAGTATTCCGGAAGGATTTGTAAAAAGAACGATAAAGTATCATAAAGGAGATACTTTAACTTTTTATTGTAAGAAAAATACATTTGTTAATGAAGATAGTGTTATTACTATTCCTTCCATTCTATGTCTGATAAGAAATGCAATTTCAACAGATTTCGTAAAAGAGGTCAAGACTACTGTAAGAGAACAGAAAGAACAGAATCTTGATGAATAATTGGTAAATAGTGATTGCTTTTTATTCATATCTATTTTATAATATATCTGTAATTAGTCATAGATATTAAGAGTCACGAATTTTTTCGTGGCTCTTTTTTTGTACAAAAAAGGAGGAATAGAATCATGAGAGATGATGTTGTAAAAAAATTTTTAAATTTTGAGGATACTTTAGCATTCTTTAAAGAGCAAAAAGATACGGATAAATGGATTCGCTGCAAAGTAAATGATTTGCAGCTTCACAACATTCCCAATGCTCCTATCTTAGTAAAGGACATTATTGAAAGGCATCAAATTACAGCTTTGGAAGAAGCCGTTGTAAATGCAATGGAAACTACCGAAGCTGTTCTTTCTTTTAAGAAAGATGATGCATCTGTTACTTATCCATTAAGGTACACTGCTATCAAGAGTCTGTGTGACAGAGCCAAATTGTATGGTAAAACCGTGCAGAAGAAACCGATCATTTTAAATGAAGGCTTTATGGAGTATGACGATGAAGCACTTGTACTGGTACGTTATGATGAAATTTCTGCTGTTCACAGCGGAAGGGAATACGCGATCTTAAATACCTACGATATGCTGCAGGTCCTTAAGAGCAGCTTAGATTGTAATTTTAGTGGGAATCAGTTTGAATCTGCTACGTTCACACATGAATTATCAGCAGTTTCATTTTCATTTCCGGATCAAAAAAATGCTATTATGGCATCTTATAACCGAATTTTACAGAAACAGGGGAAAAATATGCAAACAGACATTATACCTGTACTTCTGTTTGCAACAAATGACATTGCCGGTTCCTGTGCATGTCTGTATCCGTATTTAAAAAAGGGAAAACAGTGCATCCGCATTGGCGAACCTTTGAAATTGTCCCATAAAGGGAAGCATACAGTTGCTGATTTTGGGATGAATACAGACAGGATTCTTTCTATGATACAGGATTCATCAGAAAGATTGGCAAAACTCAGTGATATTCATTTACAGTATCCCGGAGATTGTTTCAAAAACATCGTCAGTGCATATAAACTTCCATATAAGGAAGCGTCCGCTGTACTTGATGATTTTGAAATGACGCGTCCAAAGGATACCACTGCATTTGATCTGTACTGGGCTTTGTGGGATATCTACTTTGCGTTAGAACAGACCGAATCATCTATTTCCAGACTGCTTTTTGTGGAAGAACAGATTGCAAGAGTCCTTCACGCAAACTGGAGTAAAGCGGATAAACCAATAAAATCTATTTAAGAAAATAGGAGGTCATAAGGTATGAAAAATAACAACTACTCTCCTATTGTCTTAGGAGATACAGATCCTTACTTAAAAGATAATACTGGAAGACGTATTTGTCGGAATGGGGCTTATGTCCCTTCCGATATTTGTTTAACTGATTCCTATGGCAGAGCTATACTGGATGCCTTTGGAAGATTTCAGATGGATGAAAAAAAATGGCTGAATTGGAGAGAACACGGTCCAGATGGCACAATCCGATGGACACTTGGCGGTTCTGATGCATCAACCATTTTTAATCTTTCTCCATGGACTTGTCCATTGGAATTATATAACAAAAAAAAGCATGTGCCGGTTGCTGTACCGAAAAATTTCTCGGAAAGTGCAAAAGAAGCTGGACATGTCTATGAACCTTTTGTAACTGAAATGTTTGCGAATATTATGAAGTCGCAAGGTCATAATGTACAAATTTATAATGACACACGAATGTTTCAGTGCGGCAGACGAAATGAATTTGGCGAGTTGCAATATCCTTTTGCACTTGCGGATTTAGATCGTATCTGCGTGGTAGATGGAAATATGGCGATCTTGGAAATCAAGACAACGACCAATTCCTTTAGAAACAAGGAAACTATTGAACGTTGGAAAAACGGTATCGTACCAATCTACTATGAATATCAGTGCAGGCACTATATGGCGGTAATGAATCTGCCAAGAGCTTATATCTGCTGTGCATGGGGATTTAAACGGGAAGACTGCTCTATCATTTGCATAGAACGGGATTACACGATTGAGGAAATGATTATGGAGGAGGAACAGAATTTCATAGAGAAATTAGAAAATTCTACGCCTCCATCCATGGATGATGTTATACCAAAACTGGCTTTGCAATATTATGAGCAGTTATATGGTGAATTTCCGGAAAATCTTCCTGCCTTTGAAATATCCAGTCGCTATGATGCAGATATTCATTCATGTTTGAATGTACAAAGAAAAATAGATGCTCTGACAGAGAAAATCAAACTGTTAGAAGAAGAAAAAGAAAAAACCTTCAAAAAGATCCTACCATTGTTTGCTTCTGCTGATAATGGAAAAGGAAAATATGAACTGGATGAAAAGCAGACTGCTTATGTAGAAATCAAATCAAAAAGAAAACGTCCGGATATAGATGAAACCAGATTACAAACAGACTATCCGGACATTTATGCCGACTGCATGAAATTTGATAAAGGTCTGCTAAAGAAAAAATATATCCAGATTTATAACGCATACGAATTACCTTCCTCTCCTTCTGGAGAGTTTAAGTACAAAATTTCGTTGCATAAAAAAAAGGAGTGATTTCATGGGAATAGAAATCAGGTGTAAATTTTTAAGATCTATCTATTCCAATAAAGATAAACCGGACGATGACGGGTATAGAGTATTCCTCTACAAATGCCTTTCACCTGAACCGGGAATAACAATGCCAAAAGACAATACGTTTGTCGCATATGGTTATTTTCTTACAGAAATTTCATCTGCCATTTATACATTAGATGGCGACTGGGTAGAAAGTAAGAAGAAAGATCAAGGAAAGCAGTTTAAGATCAGCAGTTTTCATGAGGAAATACCTGCTACCAAAGATGGTATTCTTGGATTTTTAAAAAGTAATGCCATTAAAGGAGTGGGTGGAAAAACTGCCGAAACTATATACAACAAATTTGGAGATGCAACTTTGGATATACTGGATAACAATATTCAACGTTTACTTGAGATTCACGGTATTTCTGAAAAAAGACTGGAGAATATCCAGTCTTCTTATCTCCAATCCAGAGGGGCTAGAGATATTATTACTACGCTCTTCCCTTATGGCATCAGTCATCATTCCTGCATAGACATATACAATGAATATAAGGAAGATGCCATGAATGTCATAAACACAAATCCTTTTTTACTTTGCAGGATAAAAGGAATCAGCTACGAAAAAATTAATCAATATGCCATTTCTAATGGTGTTGGCTTGAATACAAAAGAAAGGGTACTTGCAGCTACCAATCATGTGTTACTAAAACACGAATCAAACGGTAATATCGGATGGCATCAACAAGAGGTATCAAAAGAGACATTTCGTTTACTGCAAGGCTCTTCACTTACCTACCAAGATGTTGAAAATTTCCAAATTGCACTGATAAAAGAAAAACGTCTTATTTTTTCTCATCAACTCTTATGCAGACCGGGAATTTTTCATGCTGAGAGCATTGCTGCAAAACGGTTAGTCGATTTAATGACAACTGCCATCTCTCCGATTCCAGATTTGAAAGAACATATCATCGAATGGGAAAAGGAAAATAATCTCAATCTTGCAGCAGAACAAAAAAATGCCATTTATGTAGGTTTGCACTACTCTGTTTCGGTTATTACCGGAGGTCCTGGAACTGGGAAAACAACGATAGTAAACGCAATTACAGATATACGAAAAAAATATGGCATTGGTAAAGAAATCTGTCTGATGGCTCCAACCGGATGTGCCGCAAAAAGAATGCATGAATCTACAGGTTCTCCTGCATCAACAGTTCATTCCAGATTGAAAATCCATGATATAGAAAATTTACAGGCAGAAATGGAAGAAATCCATGAGGACACTGTTGGTGTTGATGAGTTTTCCATGGTCGATGTCTGGTTATTAAGAGCAATGCTGGATAACATCTCTGATGGTTCACAGTTCATAATCATTGGAGATATAGACCAGCTTCCAAGTGTAGGACCGGGAGCTGTATTAAGAGATATCATTGCAAGCGGGATCATTCCTGTAGTGAAACTCGATAAAGTATTTCGGCAGTCGGCTGGTTCTGTGATTGCAGAGAATGCAAGAAAAATACGTCATGGGGAAACGGATTTAGAATTTAATCAAAAAGATTTTGTTCTATATAATACACCGGATTTTGAAACCAGTGCACGTTATATGATTGCATTGTATAAAAATAAAGCAGCAGAATATGGCAAAGACAATATCATCTGCCTGTCTCCGCACAGACATGCAAACACATATACTTCGTCTGACAATCTTAATAAGTACATTCAGGCAAAGATGAATCCGCATCAAACTGGGGAATTTGAATTTGAGTACAAAAAAAATGTGTTTCGTACTGGAGATCTTGTAATGAATTTAAGTAATGAAACGGATGTTGATCTTGTAAATGGTGACATCGGTGTTGTCCTTGATGGGTGTGTACGAGAAGATGGTACAAAAGGGATTTCTGTTCTTTTTGATCATTCCATTCAGAAAAACTATTATGGCAAAGACTTAGAAAATCTTGAGCTTGCTTATGCTACAAGCGTACACAAATCACAGGGATCAGAATACAAATGTGTGATCATGAACATCTGCAAACAACATGGACGGATGTTAAAAAGAAATCTGTTCTATACGGCGATTACCAGAGCAAAACTGGAAGTGCATCTTGTAGGAGATAAAGAAGGTATCGACATAGCTATAAAGAACGAAGATACCACAAAGCGAGTTACACTGTTAACGGAAAAAATCCAGTTATATTATAAAAAGGCACTGGAACAGAATCCGTTTAAAAACAATTGATTTTTGGGCAGATTCATATTATAATGGATTTGTTAAAAGTCATAGATATTAGAGTCACGAAATTATTCGTGGCTCTTTTTTTGTATCAAAAGGAGGATAAAAGAAATGATAACACTTTTTTTAATATGCATAGTAGCATGTCTTGTATGGAAAGTAAAAACACAGGATGAAAATTCTGTAAAATCTACGCCTACTGTTACTGAAGAAAAAAAGGTTACAAGAAGTAACACTTCTGAATCTGAAAAACTGGTTAATGATATGAATAGCCAGATTCAAAAGCTCGTCGATAAATATTATCCAGGTATTCAATGGCAATACAATATTAAGTGTATTGTTTTTTACATCGAAAAACATCTGGATATACCGATTAAAATTGGTGAATATGAAGATATTGTTTTGATCAAAGGACAGGATCATCTAAAATTAAAAAGTATCGAAGAACTTATAAAGAAAACAGAAGAAAAAAATAATTATTCCATGGACAACAATAACTTAGATCCAATGGAAAAATTAAAAATAGCATGTGAAACGGACAACAATAACTTAGATCCGATGAAAAAATTAAAAATAGCATGTGAAAAAGGCATGGCTTAACACAAGGAGGTTTATCTAATATGTCAATACCTAAAAAAATAAATTTTTTTCGTTTTGGAACGGAAATGGATGGAAAATACAGTGTATTACCAAGCGGCAACGTAGATGGAGCAGCAAGTACCTATTCACCTTCTACTAATTATGCCGGAAAAATTTCACCGACTGTAATCAAAGCATTCTGTGCTTATGCTCGTTCTGAAGAAGGAACTTCTCTAAATGCAATTGCAGATTCTGGAAAAAGAATTGTTGCAGAGTATGCAAATGATAGCAACGCTGAAGATATTGACTGTGTAGTTTATCAGAAAGAACGGGGAACTGTTATCGTAAGCACGGTAAATACTAAAAATGGTTCATCACGTCCTTATCAGATCGGTCCTAAAAGGCGGTATGGCACAGCTATCATGTTTTCATTAATTCCAGTTATTTTGGATGACGGAGAGGCTGCAACACTTTATACCGGATTAAAAGATATTTTTCTTGACAAGCGAAACATTGAGGATGACGATGTTATCCGTATGGCAATCTTAAGTGAAAACGTATATCGCAGACTAACGTATGAAAATATCCGTTCAGATGCGGCTATTAAATTAACCATAGCAGATACCGGAAATGTGAATCCAATTACGATCAGTTCCATTGAAAATGGGACTTATACGCCGGATGACACAGAAGTTATTGTCGGTAAATTTCAAATATTTACTGAGACAAATACGGCAACACAAACTTCTAAGGATATGGATCTGAAAGACTTTTTATCAAGTTTTCATCTTCATAACGGACGAGTTTTAACCAATTTGGAAACAAACATTGTTCCTAAAATACCGGACTACTATGTAGTTCCAAGAGAAGCAGTACAAATTTGTCAGCATATAACGCAAAGTACAAAATTCCCAATAAAAATGAGAAATTTTATGCTGATGGGACCTGCCGGAACAGGAAAAACCGCAATGTCAAAAGCAATTGCTTCTGCTCTTGGTATTCCTTACCGTCATATTACATGTAACGCTTCTACAGAAGCGTTTGATTTTCTTGGAAGTATTTTTCCTGCCGTTGACGGAAAAGAAATAAATCAGGATGAATTCCTGAAAAACAATAACCTTCCTTCTGTAGATGATATTCTTTTTAACTTAGAAGGAAGTTATCAGCAACTCACAGGAGATACCGAACTTCCTATCGGTTTTGACGAATCTGAATGTATCTCCCTTTTGATGAAAAAACAAAGGGAAATAATGACAGATATGGTTAAAAACGGAAAAGAGGGAAAGGATTTTATCTTCGTAGAAACGGATTTCATAAAAGCGGTCAAAAATGGATGGCTGATTGAAATTCAGGAACCTACTGTGATTGTGCAGCCGGGTGCACTGGTTGCCTTAAACAGCCTGTTAGAGCAGGAAGGTTCGATTACTCTCCCAACAGGAAAAGTGATCCAAAGGCATCCGGATTGTGTAGTCATGATCACTACCAATGCTTCTTATGAAGGTTGTCGTGACCTTAATCAGTCCGTCATTTCAAGAATGAATCTTGTTTTTGAAGTGAATACACCGACAAAAGAAATCTTGATGGAACGTGCCAAAAATATAACTGGATTTAAAGATGATGTAACCTTAGAAAGCATGGTAGATGTTTTATTAGACATTCAGGAATATTGTCATAAAAAAGATATTACAGACGGTGTTTGCGGTCCAAGAGAATTGTATGATTGGATTTATTCTACTATGATTACAACTGACCCATTAGCCAGTGCTATACCTACTGTTATTAATAAAGCTACTACCAATAAAGAGGACAGGGATTTATTAATTGAATCCATCCTAAATACATCATCCTTGTAATACATACCTCCCCTTTATCTTAGGGGAGGTTTCTTAAAAAAGGAGGAAAAAGAATTAATTATGGCAAGAACAAACCACACAATGGTAAAAAAATATGCTGCGTCACAAAGCAGAATCATTAATGATGAAACTTTTTTCACAAGCCCCATGATGGCTTCTTACTTTGAAGACATTGCTGAGGTGATTACGAAAAAATATCGTCCAAAAGAACACATTTATGTGCGTATTGATTGGGATAAATCTCCAAATGCTCCGACTGCCTATACAGACCACAAAAGCATTTATCTGAATGCCGGCTGTCAGCTTGTTTTATCCCAAAATACCAGACAAGATCGGTTTTTAGTTTTAACCGGGATGTTTGATCATGAATTAGCACATCTTTTATATTCTGATCAAAAATATAAATTAACGGTTTTAGAACAGATAGATAACGGTTTGCTTACACCGGAACCAGACGTGCCGTTTCCAAAAACAAAAGACTTTCTTTTGAAAAATAATCGTGCATTCAGATATGCATATAAAGAAGTCTACAATAGCTTCAGGAATGCGATTGAAGACGGATACATTGAAAATCGTTTCTTGGATGAATATCCAAGATGTTCAGACGGCATGAAAAAGATGAGGTCTGTGTTTTATGACACCATCATTGACAATTTGAAAGAACTAAAGAAAAAAGAAACGGAAGAAGATTCCATTGGAATATTAGGATCTATCTTTTCTTTGGTACTCTCCTATGCAAAGTACGGATGTATAAAGGTTAATAAGTATCAAATGCATGATGAGCGAGTACAGGCTTGTCTAAAATGCATGGAACATATTGACTTTGCACGGACAATTACAGATAGTGAAAATCATTTTATGGAGATTCATAACGTAGTTGCAGTATTAGAGGATTATATCTTAGATTATATACAATCTCTCGATATTGATCCCAACTGTTCGGATGAAGATATTTTAGCATCTCTGACATCATTCAGTGAAGTGATTTCTTCACTAGAAACATCTGACTCAACAGATGATACGGAACCGTTAGTTCCAGTTCCTAATTCTGCAGAAACGGAACTTTCTGAGAATGAGAATACCAATAATATGGGAGAATTTTCAGACTTTGATACGGCTAAAAGTAATGATGATACATCTGAGTCCACAGAACTTAATGAATCGAAAGCAGAAACACATTCGCCTTTTCCTGTAACTGACGAGAAGGAATCTTTTACTCCAAAAGAAAGTGAAGATCAAAAGGAAATTATGGATTCCATTTTTAATGAGGGTAATTTATATAAAGAAGACATTTCTCCTTCTGGATATGAGCAGGTAGAAAATGATACAAAGCGAATCTTGAACAAAATGGCTGAACAAAAAGCTGCTTCCGAATTAGAAACACAAAGAACCAGAACATTAAATACATTTGCAAATAATATCTACTATGGTGACATTCATGCGGGATGCACCTGTACGGTAAAAAGAATTGCATCTGTTAATAATCAGATGATATCAGACTATGAAAAAATCATCGAACCATTAAAAGAAATCAGCCGCCGACTGCAACGAGGTGTTCGTCAGGTTTTAAAAGATAAAAAAAATGGAGGAAAGATAACCGGACTTTATATGGGAAATCGTCTAAACAGTCCTTCCCTTCTAAGAAATGACGGACGGTATTTTTCAAAAAACAAATTGCCTACGGAAACACCTAAATTAGCAATTAGTTGTCTCGTAGATGAAAGTGGTTCTATGAGCACTCATGATCGCTGTACTTATGCAAGAGCTACCGCAGTCGTCATAGAAGACTTTTGCAGAAACCTTGAAATTCCACTTGCTATATACGGTCATACCACAGGTGAACGAACAAGTGTTGATTTGTACAGTTATGTTGAGTTTGATCAGATTGATGGGAACGACCGTTATCGTCTTATGGATATTTCTGCAAGAAACTGTAATCGTGATGGATATGCTTTACGTTTTGCGGCAGAAAGGCTATTAACGCAGGACGCTGATATTAAGTTGTTGATATTAGTATCGGATGGTTCGCCGAATGCTGAGAATTATTCCGGTATTCGTGCTTATGAAGATTTAAGGAACATCAAAAATGAATACCGAAGAAAAGGGATTATCTTATTTGCCGCAGCAATTGGAGATGATAAAGATATTATCGAAGAAATCTACGGTGATGCTTTTCTTGACATTTCAGACTTAAATGGAATGCCAGTAAAAATGATCAATCTCATTAAGAAATTTATTAAATAATAGTAAAATAGCTGTCTGATCACAAATTTTGTGATTTTTGACAGCTATTTTTTTCATGTTTTATGTTTTAACTAAAATGATCATCCTCGTTTTGGTTCGATAAGTATTCTTCGTACCTTTTTGATGAAAATCTTCTAAATTACTCTTAGTATTGTCATTTTGAAAATTTTATGCGTATTTTTAAATTCTTAATAACATTAATGATGTCTACTCTCTCTTTTATGCTGTGTTTTTTAATATTATCTTATAACAACGTCTTTTTGTAAAAATGAATTATTTTTGTCTGAAACTATGTTTTTTTTACCAATATTTCATAGTTATTTCCATTTTTTGTCATAAGTCTATATGCTTATATTCATGATTTTGTAGAATTTTTTTTATATTTATTGCGTAAAGAAAATATATGCTTTAAAATATCTATATTCTACAAAAGGATTACATTATTATGACTTCAGAAACCTTATCAAATACAGCTCGTATTGGGCTGATTGACTTAAAGCCAGCAATGATTTTGGCAGAAAATTTCAAAGAATATAAAAAAGTTTATGAAATAGACAGAGCCGCTTCCGGTTGTTCTGGCTGTTCTTATTGCTCTTCTGCACTTTCAGATGAAGAAAATGCTCTTTTTGGAGTGGCTGATTACGATACGGATCAAATACATTATCCTTCTGAACAGTGTAAAAACTGTAAATCCAAAAAACTAATCAAAAAAATTGAAACCACTTATATCAATGAAAAAAATATGTACGGTACACCGCGTCCATTAAAGAAATATGCTCTTTTATTGTTTATTTACCTGCAATTCCGGTTTCCTGATCAGCATGGTTTTGTCGAACTGGATGTTAAGGATGCAGCGGAATTTCTCGGATGTGATGCTAAAACAGTGAAAAATAATCTACATCTGCTTTCATCCAGAAATTTTATTGCATATCAAAAAGGTGGTTATCCGGGACATTATTACATATTCATTTCCAAATATGAAGAATATTTTAAAAATGCCTCTGGTTATGGTAAAGGTTATCTTCTTATCACGAAAGAAATTTTCAGTGATTTAATTCAAATGCCTACCATCAACCATATAAGAGCCTGTTTAAATGCTTATATAAATGATTCCAAAAAGCTAGAACACCGCTATAACACTATAGAAAAATTAAAATACAATCTGCCTAATTATGTGACAAAAAAAGAACTTTTGGATTTTTATGATTCCAAAATGTTTCAGCATCTGTTTTCCATTGATAAAGACAACATACATTCCATTAGAATTAAAGTAAATGGTCTAAGTCCAATTGAAACAGCAAACAAACTGATTGCCGACTGCAAAACAGCTATTGAATCTACTTTGGAAAAAATTAATACCCGTTCAGATCAGTCCTATGCAAAGATAAATGGAGAAACGATTTTAAGGTATCCACCATTTATGATCCGCAACAGTGAGATAAAGGCATTAAGCAAAATAGGAAGACAATACCCTATTTCCGGAGTTACCTTTGTATTAGAAAAAATTTATCAGGAATATATTGTCCCTAATGTTCCAATTGAAAATTTAGAAGCTCTTACAAGAACATATTTGAAAAATATCTTCAATCCTTCATTTATTGCTGCCTAAGAGGTCTTTTTGTTGTACCCTTTTTTAAGTCATTTCTTATTTTTTTCATTTTTTTACTATTTTTTTTATTCTCCACTCCTTAGATGTTTATAACTATGTGGAAAACCATGTTTATAATTTATCCACATATGGAAAGTTTTTATATTAGACTACTTACTTTTTTATCTTTTTTGCAATTTCTTTTTTTACTTCGTAAGTTCCTATTTGTAAAAACATATTTTTTTTGTATTTCTACTGTTTTTGTTTTTTTTGAACATAATCATAAAATGTATTTTATACAAGAACCCGGTCTCTATCTGCGTTTGAAAGGATATTTTAATCCTGTTTTTATCTATATAGTAATATTCACTACCATATATATGATAAGGATATAGATAAATATGTATGACATGTAGGGTATGCTTTCAATGAAAATTTATTTTTTATATATTAAAAAAAAAGGTTGTTTTATTTTAGATTATGATATATAATTAACTCATGAAGTCATAAAAAGAAAGAGTTGTAGAAATATTTCTACAGCTCTTTTTTTGTATTTTAAAGGAGGAAATCGTATATGAACAAAGTCATTTTAATGGGAAGATTAACAAGAGATCCAGATATTCGTTATTCACAGGGTGATAATCCGACTGCAGTAGCAAGATACACTCTTGCTGTAGATCGACGATTCAAAAGGGATGGAGATCAGCAGACAGCAGATTTTATTAACTGTGTTGCATTTGGACGTCAGGGAGAATTTGCAGAAAAATATCTCCGTAAGGGAATCAAGATAGCCATTTCAGGACGTATTCAGACTGGCCGTTATACGAATCAGGATGGACAGACAGTGTACACAACCGATGTTGTAGTCGAGGAACAGGAATTTGCAGAGAGTAAGTCTGCAAGTGAAGCACATAACAACGGTGCAGCTTCATCTCAGCCGGCACCTGAACCTATGCCAAACAATGCAGTTGATGATGGGTTCATGAATATTCCGGATGGACTTGATGAAGAATTACCATTTAACTAGAAGCTAGATTTAACTAGATTTCAGTTAGAAACAAAGAAAGCACATTACTTTTTGTAATGTGCTTTCTTGTGTTATATGGAGGAAGAATGACAATTTTAGATAAGTTGATCGCGAATAAAGAGATGGTAAATAACATTTCTATATTAACAGAATTGAATTACCGGATCTTTGTATTGCAGTCATTAAAGGATTTAAAATCTGCTGCTGCTACTCTTTCTACACTGGATGAATGCAGCAAACATTTTAAAGAAGTAAATAGAATTAAACATTTCATGTTAGATGATTCGTTAGTAACGGATCAGGAGGCTTTTATTAATATTCAGGAAGATGCCTTTTATATTTTCAGGCAGTTTAATGTGCTGCGGAAAGTAAATGTATATAAGAGTGATATTATAAAAGCTATTGATACGTTTACGAAAAAATGGTATTTGTACCGGCAGGAAGTAATTGCGTTATAACAGGAGGAAAAAAATATGATGGAAACTCAAAATCAAAGAGATGAAAACAAAAAAAGATCACTGGAGTGCATCTCCAGAATAAATGAAGTGGAAGGTTTTTCGCCGGAATCATTAAAGGAAGACATGATGGTAGGCGATACTGTAAAACCAATGCTTTCATTGCAGTATAAAAAAGCATGGTTCCGAATGAAATATCCGTCAGGAAAAATTAGCACCGAAGTGATGGAGCAGACGGAGGACTATGTAATGTTCCGTGCCAGAGTACATCAATTAGCAAGTGATGATATGGATGTATATATCGGCGAAGGTTTAGGGATTGCCTATAGAAATCCGGCATCAGAAGAACCGGAGGTAAAACAATTAAATGATCTTTACTTGATGGCTCGCGGTTCGGCAGAAAGTCATGCCTTGTACGATGCGGGATTCGGGTTACAGTTCTATTCGGAGGAAAATGATTTTATAGAAGAAATGGCAAATAAGCCTATTACGGAACGAACAATTCCAAAAAATGATAATACAGGGTATGTACCTATGGATGCAGGATTGGAAACAGTACCACCTATGGATATGGGACCGGATGACGATTCAGAACTTTCTATGGCAACAACAGATGATAATGAAAAGAAAAACCGTTCAAAGAGGACCTATCAGGAAATATATGAAGATGCACAGGTAGCCATGGACAAATTATTGCCGGATATTGCGTCCTTAAATATCAAAGTTATAAATGAAACGGATGAATTGAAAAAAGTGGCATTAACAAAACAGCTTTCCCGTATGGAAAATAAATGGGAAAAGCATAGAAAAGAGACAGAAAAAGCTATTAAAAAAGGTGTAAAAGGCACACCAAAATATACAGACCTTGACTTGGCACTTTCAGGTGATATGCCGTTACAGCCAGAAGAAAACAATGAGAATGAAATACCTGTACAGGCAGAGGACTTTATGAATCTGCCAAAGACAGACATTGTAACAGACACTGAAACGGATATGCATGTAGATATTAGCGTGGAAGAAAATGTAGATGATGATGAATTGTTTAACAATTCCGATGCACTTGATTTAGAGGGAGCGAAAGATATTCTTTGTACCTTTAAACAGTACAACGGAAAAACCTATGGGGCTATTTATGCGGAAAGTCCATCGGTTTTGGTTTGGTTGTTTAGCAAGAAAGACCAGATTCCAGAAAAAGAACTGATGGCAATTTCAATAATTTGTCAATACGATGAAGCGTTAAGTGCAAAAATCGCAAGACAAAATTAACCGGCAGGGGAACTACTCCCCTGCTCCATGAAAGGAGTTATGACATGAGCAAGGGAGATTTTCCATTTAATTTTAATGATGTCCAATCTTTGTTGGGATTGGAAACAAATTCAAGTAAATCGAATTTTTCTGTAAAATGTCCTTTTTGTAATGATCCAGGCAAACATATGAATCTTAATAACGTTAAAAAGGTTTATCGTTGCAATTATTGCGACACCGGAGGAGGTATTTTAAACTACTACGGACGTTTAAGGGGATTGTCTAATAAAGATGCTTTAATGGAAATACAGAAAAATTTAGGATTAGATAAGACCCTTGATGTAAAACAGAAAAGGTATGCAGCAGAGCGTGAAAAGAAAAAACAGTGCATGGAAGTTCCAATGGCATCCATTGAAGAAAGAGACAAAGTATATAATCGTTTTTTAGAACTCCTTTCTCTTGAAGACGATCATAAAAGAAATCTCTTAGAAAGAGGTTTGGAGGAAAACTTTATTATTGCAAAAAAGTATAGAACGCTTCCAACAGAATCAGACGAATTACTGCGTATTGCAAGAATACTATTAAAAGAAGGTTATTGTTTAAAAGGTATACCGGGTTTCTATATTAATAAAAATAAAGACTGGCAGCTGAATAAACATAAAAGAGGTATATTAATTCCTGTAAGGAATGAACATAACCAAATACAGGGTTTACAGATTAGAAAGGACGATAATCTGTTAAAGTATTTTTCTAAAGGAAAAGACGAGCATGGAAATCTTATTTTGAAAAAGGAAAATAAATTCAACTGGCTTTCTTCACCTGATAAGTATATGGGAAGTAAAGCAACTACTTTTGTACATATTTCATGTGCATATAAATGTAGCGAAAAAGGATTAGTTTATCCCGTTTTAAATAATAAATGGATAGACCTTACAGAAGGACCGTTAAAAGCAGATGTCTACAGTTTTTTAACAGGGTATCCATGTGTAGCCGTTCCGGGAGTGAATGCTTTAGATGAACTTCATAATGCGTTAGTATCGTTGAAAAAATACGGTATTGCAGGTATTCATCTTGCCTTTGACATGGATTATATAAAGAATGAAAAGGTTAAAAATGGAATGGATAAAACGATTCTCTTAATTAAGAAGGAACAACTTCAAGTAGTTCAACGGACATGGGATTGTAACTTCAAGGGAATAGATGATTATGCTTTAGCTTTAAAAAAAGAAGGAATAACTTTAAATTGGAAACAGGCTTAACATTTGTGTTGAGCCTGCTTTTTTTATGGTATAATAGTTATATAGTTCAAGTATCATTAATCATTATCATCATATCTTCACTTTAAATATAAATAGATGAATAGTTGAATGGTTTATAAGAAAAAAATAATACAACATTCAAACAATATTCTATTCAAATAATATTCTAACTATAAAACAATCGAATAAAAAAATATCCAAATATAAAAACGTATGTAAAAACGAATATATAAACAGACATATAAAAGTAAAATACAATAAAAAAACAAAAGAAAAAATAAATATATAAGAAATAATAAAAAACAAAGAATAAAAATATATGACTTTTAAGAAAAGAATACACTTAGAATCACATATTATATTGACAAAAAGATATTATTATGGTATTTTTTATTAAGACAAAGAAGGAAAACAAAAACGAAGAAAAAAAATATCGGAGGTGTTTTTGAATTATGCTAAAAGACAGACATGTATTATTATTTGGTAACTGTAAAGGTGGATGTGGAAACACAACCAGTGCATTTGAGACAGCATTTGTGTTATCTCAGAAGAAGAAAAAAGTATTGATGATTGATTTTGATAATCAGTGCAATTTGACTGCCGGTTGTGTTAATATTGCTCCAGAAGTATCTAACTTTCATAACATATTTAATGTTTTACTTGGTGCATGTCCGTTACAAGATGCAATCGTAAATGTGCGAGAAAATTTAGATATTATTCCGGGTAGCCGCAAGTTGTTATCAGAGAGATTTCCCGGAAGTGATGATAAGCATCTTTTAAAAATTTTGATCAATGAGTTTGTGACAGGCTATGATTACATTATTATAGATATCGGACCAGAAAGCGGAAGTCTTATGTTCATGGCTATGCTTGCATCAGATTACATCGTTGCATGTGCACCATATGCTTTATATGCAAGAGAAGGTCTTTTACAAATGGCAGTGGATCTGAAAAGCGGACGAGATAACTATAAAAATTTCAATGTCCGTGTACTTGGAATTTTAGCAACAAACGTATCTACAAATACAACAGCAACCTCTTTTGGTCGTGAACAATATGAAGAGATCGGAGAAGCCATTGGCGGTATGCCATTTAGGACAGAAATTCATAGAACGGTAAAAGTAGACGACTGCAAGGAATATAAGCAGGCAATCAATGAATATGCAAAAAGCAGTAAACCAGCATACGACTACCGTGAATTTGTAAGGGAATTAGAAACTAGAATAAGGGATATTGAAGAGGAGGAAGACGATGAGTAATTCTTTGGAAAAACTTAGAAAAGCAAATGCAGCTTCCGCAAACCGTTTAAAAGAAATTGAACCAAGCGGAGGGGGAATGGATTCTGTAGAGGAAAAAACAGCTAAGGATAAAACAAATAAAGTAAAGGAAGAAATAAAAGAAGAAAAAGCGGAGTCATTGGCAAAAAAGGAACAACCTGAGCTGGAATCAATAGACATTTCCTTTAACAGAAATGAAGTGCCAAATAAAAAGACGCAGTATCAGAATTTAACCATTGTTTTGCCAACACGTCATATGAATTTTATTAAGATTATGGCAAAAATGCAAAAAACAACGATAAAGCAGTATGTCAATGCACTGATTGATGAAAAACGTCTTTCAGATAAAGAATATCAAGAAAAAAAAGATCAGCCATTCATGTTAAGTGAAGAAGCCTTAAACAGTAATCTTTTCCGTACAATGAGGCGGCAGGAAGAAGATTATGTAAGATATCCCTTTTCCATTTCAGAAGAGAATCATGATTATATTGATTACAAAATCTTTTTAACTTCTGATACGTTTACAATTTATTTGAATAAATTATTTGAAGAAGAATATCAAAAATATGTAAAAAAATAAGAAAAAAGTATAAATAAAAAGATGCAGAAACAGCAGTTAATGTTGTTCTGCATCTTTTTTTTGTGGAAAATTAGGTAAAAAAAAATGCATGATATGATGAAAAAAAAGAAAGGAACAGGAGAATTCCTGTATGGTATTAAAGATGGAAAAAATTATTATTGGTGTAGATCACGGAAATGGAAACATTAAAACACGAAATGAATTTTTCCCCTGTGGCTTTGTGGTAAGCGAAGTAAAGCCAGCAGCGTGTTTTGGAAATGATGTCCTAGAATACAATCGAAAATTTTATGTATTAAATCACACAAAAAGTCCGTACAAAATTGATAAAACAACGGATGAAGAGTGTTTTATTTATACGCTTTTCGCTATTGCAAAAGAGGCAGAAGATCGTGGCTTACGTCTCATTGGGAAAGATATTGTGTTAAGTATCGGACTTCCTCCGGCATACATGTCAGTAATGAGTGAAAAGTTTAAGGATTATTTCATGAAACGTTCCGTACATGGAGTTCATTTTAAATATAAAGACAACCAGTATTCTTTCTACATTAAGGATTGCTATGTTTTTCCTCAAAATTACGCTGCTGCAATGGTATTTGCATCTGAATATACTCAAAAATACAAAAAAGTGAATTGTATTGATATAGGAGATGGAACCGTCGATTTACTGGTCTTGCTTAAAGGGGTTCCAGATCCTAATATTCTGATATCCATTGAGGACGGGATAGGTAAGATGCGTTCTAAAATCATAAATATTGTTATGCACAACACTGGATATACATTAGACGATGATATAATTGAGCAGGTTTTAAATAAGGAAGAAACTGTGTTGCCGGAAGATGTCATTGATATGATCAATCAGCAGACGGAACAATGGGCAGAGATGATTATTAACCGACTGCACAAATATGTGCCGGATTTCAGATTGAACCCTACAGTATTTCTCGGTGGTGGCTCTTTGCTATTAGAACCATATATTAAACGGTTAAAAACAGTAGGAGTTTCCATGTTTATTCCTGATATCAAAGCAAACGCGATAGGTTTTGAAGAAATTGCTCTTGCAATGGAACAGGAAAAAGAATCATAGAGGAATAAGAATGCAAAAAGAAAGTAAAAAAAGAAAAACAATGACCATGCAGCTTCTGTTTCATGCAGATAATGAAAAAGAGACAATGGTGTATGATTTTTTGTCTACACTTGGAAAGAAAAAAACTTCTACTATCACAGAATGTGTTTTTGAGAAAATCACAAGCGAAAAAGAAAAAAATAATTCAAAAAACGAAATAATCGAAAAAATTTTTTCTGATGAAGATTTTTTGAAAGATTTCTCAAAAAAAATAATTGAATTTGTAAATTCAGACCAAAAAAGTAAAGAAGAAGAAAAAACTTACGAAGATACAAAAGAAAAAACATATCAAGAAGAAGAAACACAAAAAAATAATGAAACAATCAATATAAGTTTGTTAAAAGCAGGAATGAAAACATTTTTACAACAATAAGGAGAGTGAAAAACCATGGGAAAAAAAGGAAAAAAAATGATAATGGTACTGCTGATCATGGGATTGTCCATATCTGCTACCGGATGCAAAGGGATTATGAAAGAAGAACCTGATGCTACGAAAGGAGTGAAGAACGATGGAGATCTGGAAGGAATTTATATAAAAAATGATAGTAAATTCTATAAGCCGGTCACAGAAAATCAGACGTTTAATTCCAGTACATATGAACCAAATGCAGACAGGGTTGTATGGTATACGGGAACGTCACACTTTATTCCAACTGTGGATCAAAGCAAAGGAGACAAGATAGTATTCTTCTCTAAAGAAGAAATACCAAGCAGCTTTAATATAGAAGAGTTTAAGGATTTAGGCTATACCATAGGTTTAAGAGCCGTGTATGCGGACGATAAAGGAGATTATAAATTTAAAGTTGCTTCCAATGTCCTTGCATCCAGTGATTTGTATGAAAAAATATATGATAAGGATGGACCGAATTATTTCTTGAATACGATCAATGACAGCAAAATAAAAAAAGATAATTTCACTTATGCAGGTACAATTGCCGGCTTAGAAAAAGGAAAAGATTATAAAATCGGAATCTATAAAGGCACTTATCTGATAGAGCAAAACGTAAAAGCAGATACTAAAATTTTTGCATCTTATAAGGTTATGGAAACAGAGGATTACGAAAAAACGAAAAAAAATTATATTGTGATCAAAATGCCGAAAAAAGCAAAAAAGGGCTATTACAGTATAAATGAAAGTGGAATTTTTTATTATAAACCATAAGAAAAAATAAAAATTTTCAATTTCTTAGGTAAAGAAAAAAACGTAATAGAATAAGAAGAGAAAGGAGGAAAATGGCACAGGGAGTACAGATGCATAAAAATCATATCATCCCTAAATCAGTAAGTAGCATATAAAATCCTTTGATTTTTGTATTTGAAAAACTGTGCCCATGAACAAAATAATTATAAGAAAGGAGAAACTGTAGAAATGAACGAATTAGCTTTAAATGATGAAAAAATGAAACTGAAAAAGATGAGATGGTTTCTTTTTTTGAGTTTCTGGATGGTAGTGGCAACCATTTTCTGTTGCAGTAATACACCGGTATTTGCGGATATTGCTAGTTCAAAGATGGCAACACAAAGTAAATCATTCATTAAGGATACATATTTATGGATTGTTGGAATTTCTTCAGTTGCGGCTGCATTGGCGATAGCCATTAAAAAAGCGATTGTAATGTTTGCGAGTGATGATAGATCAATCACAGACAGTAGGAAATTTACAAAGAATATTCTTATTTCGTGGGCAGTAATTAACGGAATCGGATTCTTTTTCACTGCAATCCAGCCATATTTATCAGGCGGATCTAATTTTGATTAATATGCATCTGCAAAAAGAAAAAGCAACCCTTTGGGAATCCAAGGGGTTGTGTTGCATATAAGGCATTATTTGCCAATGATATTTGTAATTATAATAGAAAGGAACAGGATATGATAGATTATGTATATGATGGGTTGGTATCATGGTTTGAAAATATCATAATGTCGGTATTTGATCTCGTTAGTATGCAGTTTTTGGACTTTTTTTCATTGGATCTTACAAATTATTTTTCATATTTTCCAATCGTAAAAAGTGCATTTTCCATTTTTGTGTATGTTGGAATGGGATTTGCAATAGCACTATTAGCAGGTACATCCTTTGCTTCGTATGCAGGAGAAATGTATGATGGTTATGAAGAAGCCTCCTATAGAATAGCACGTTTTGTGATAGCTATGTTTCTTGTGTATTTTTCAGCTAATATAGTAAATATCATTTTAGATACCATGTCTATGCCATATAATGATTTAAAATCCATGGAAATAGAAGAAAATGTGGCAATGTTTCAAGGCGTTGGAAATAATATAAAATCGGGACTGGAAATAACTACTTTGGCTAAAGTAAATCCGGTAGTTTTAACTATTGTTACATTATTCTGTATATGTTTGATTTTTAAAAATTATATTAACACCCTCCTATGTGCCGCAGAACATTATATGTGTCTGGGGCTTTTGGCAGTTACAAGTCCATTAGGACTTTCCATGACGGCTTCAAAAGCAACAAAAAATACAGCAAAAGCATGGTTTCAAATGGTGATATCTACAGTTTTGCTGATATGTTTTGATGTCCTGTTTATCAGGGGAGCAAACAGTGCCTTTGCTGCATTTGCTGTAAAGGGGGCAACCACAGACAGTGGTGATGGCTTCATTTTACTTTGGGTAATCGCAATAATTGCATTTCTTAAGGTTGGTTCTAACATTGATTTCCAGTTGAAAAATATGGGACTTAGTGCACCTCAGACGGGAGGAAGATTATTAAATAGTATGATTATTGATGGATATGGAATCAGTCGTATTGGAAAAGGAGTTGCACAGTCTTTTACTGGTGGCCGTGGAGTTTTTGGAAAAGCAGCTTCTGTTGCAGCCGGAGCAGCAACCGGAGGAGCAGCAACAGCAGCCGGAGCGGCAGCAGGCGGTTTGGGATCGGCAATGCAATTTGATAAAAATTTAAAGAAAGCAAACGCGAATATTGCAAATGGTGTACCGCTTAGTAAAGATGTAGCTAGTACCATTATGAATAATCCGGCTGCAAGTACCGTGAAAGGAAATCTTGCAAAAGGGGCGGTAGATGCATTTTATCCTTCATTATCCTCTAAAGGATCTAAGATTACAGATGCAAATATTTCCGGTGGAAGAAATGGAAACCAGTCAATGGTGACAATGAAAAATCCGGATGGATCTGTGTCAAAAGCTATGATTTCTCCAACGCAGAGCAAAGGAAGTGTACCAATTACCTCGGCAGATGGACAAACACATTACTTATCAAATGTTGGTAACGTACCAATTGGAGGTCTTGGTGTAAAAGAGGGAGAGCAGATGTCCCTTGTTGATGGAGTTAACGGAATGGAAGGAATGTTTTCATCATCACAGGCACAGGCTCTTGGTTTTGATAACCCAGAGGATTTAAGCCTTACAAATGAAGGAAATGGCATTCTTGGTGTTTATAACGATGATGGAGAACAGGTCGGAGCAGTTTTTGCACAAAATGCAGATACAAATATGAATGTTGGAAACAGTATTACAGACGAGTTTGGAAATGACTGGACAGGAATTAAGACATCTGGAATGATGGATTCTCTGTCAAGTGATGTAGTTGGAGATGATACATATCTGTCAGATGGTGTTACCGGAAGTTCATATAATGCAGGTGAGTTATATGATTCCTTAAATTATGCTATAAACGAGGGAACGCTTGGTTCCGGTTCTGTATCCAGTGAAGATAGTATTATTGGAATGAGTGTATCAGATGGAAAAGTGACTGCAAGTTTAAGTAATGGCGGTATGGTACAGACTTCCGTTGCAGATATGGGTATTTCAGAGTTAGCAAGTGTAGAAGGAATGTCTGAATCAAAATCTTTACAGGATGTCGTACCGGATTATCAGGCTGTTACAGGTAAATCTCCAATGTCATGGTCTAATGAAAACGGATATATCCGTGTTGTCAATACAGACAATTCAACAACAAGACTTTATGATGCTGCTTACAACAGTGCATCCGGTCCATCACATAGCTATGGAGTTTTAAATACTACGGACGGTGGAGCTGCTTATGCCGTGAATGGAATTGAAACAAAAGAAAACGGATTTAAGTCCAGAGCAAATATCCATTCAAGAAATATTCAGGATTCTCATACGACTATTTAGCGTGATCGTCTGATGCTATGTGGTATCGGACGATTCCATTTTTAGGGAGGAGGCAAGGAGTAGAAACTCTTGTAATATATGTTTGAAATAAAAAACGGTCAAGAAAAAAACAGCAAAAAACCAAAAGTAGGTGGGATTGGAAAAATATTACTTGTTATAACAATTACAGGAATTTTCATTTTAATGGGAATTATCATTGCAATCAATCCAGCATTAATCTTAAAATCTGTAGCAGATAAATATACGCAGGAACATCCAAGAGAAGAAAAAGCTATAGATAAAATAGTATCATTTTTTGATAGGGAAAATAAGGACACTGACGAGGATCAGTTTTTTTCCAGTATGACTTATGATGAAGCAACAAGGAAAATGTGTGATGTGGTAGATGTGTATTTGAATGCTGCGTATGAGAAACGACAGCAGGAAATTACAGAGATATGTCAAAAAAATGGTTATGATGTAGAATTAACAACACAATCTTTTGTGGAAAAAGGGAATCCTTTTAAATCTGTAAATTATGCTTCTATCATAGCAACCTATGCAGTAAAAGATACTTATGATAAGAGCACCCTAAAAAAATTTAAAAAAGAGCTTTCTGAATGCGAAGATGACATGTTAAGTGTTACTTATGAAGATGCATATAAAGAAGTTATCATTCCTACACCTGTTTATAAATACCAAAGACAGTATCTGTCGGTTAATAAGAATACATATCTAAAATCTTTGCCAGATAATGATGATGAACTAAGACGAGATAGGATAGAGGTACTTGAAGAAGAAAACAACGAATATCGGGAAAAAAATAAAAAGATAGATACCGATTTGAAAAACTTAAAAACTGAATTTGAAAAAGGAAATATTATAAGAGTAGCATATGAAAATATGAAAAAATCATATACAAATCAGAAGATTGAAAATCAGAAGAAGATTGATGAAAATAACGCAACCATTCAAGGAATCCGTAAGAACAATATAGTTGTAACCTATCAGTACAATAGGAAATATGACGGTGTTTATGTAGACATTGAAGTTTATACAATTGAAAAAGATGAATCCGGTTCTCCTGTTGTGGACTTTTTAGTATCGGATAAAAATGGACAAGAATGTGATAATTATCAAGAACTTTTTATTAATGGGCAGACATATTATGTTATCCGCGGAACCGTTATGGTTTATCCTGAAGTAAAAAATATTAAATATGGAATCGCAACCATGCATCCTTTTAATTCATCAGATGCTTTTGAGATATTTGGAATAGAAAAGGATGGAATATATGCGAAAAGTTATTCACATGATACAACCAATCAGGAACAGTTCCAAGTATACTATAGAATACTAAAAGAACTGACCAGTATTGAAAATTATAGTACGAGTACAACGACACATAGTACAACCATATCCAAAGAAGATATTCAAGGTTATTTGGATGCAATGCCGGAAGGTACAAGTTTGAATAGAAAACAAGTTGTAAAAACAGCATTAAGTCTTACCGGTGCTATTTATTATCAGTGGGGAGGAAAAGCAGCTAATCCTGGGTGGAATGATAGCTGGTGGCAGCCAATAGGAGATGGATACAAAGGATTGGATTGTTCCGGTTTTGTGCAATGGTCTTTTTGGACTGCATGGAATGGAGATTTAGCATATCAAAGTGCAAGCGGTACGGCTGGAATATCAGCAGCATTTGTACATATATCACATAATGAACTAAAACCCGGAGATGTTGGATTAAAATTTTATGGGGGTTCTAATGGAACACAAACAAATCATGTAGGAATTTATGTAGGAAAAGATGCCTCCGGAAAGGATTTATGGGTCCATTGTACAGGAGGAAAAACAAAGACGGTTGTTGTGAATGACTACAGTGGATTTACCGTTTATGCACGGATCAATAGTGCTTCTATTGACGGAGACAATTACTGGACAGATGAAATTACCACATATGGAGTTGGTGCAACGACAGGATTAGAGGAAGATCAGATGACAACAATAGCTATGGTTATGTTAGGAGAGTGTGATAAAGATATAGAGGGAAAAACTGCGGTAATAGAAGCAGGATGCAACTATGCAAATAGTAAAGGCATTTCTATCTTCGATGCATTTACGGATGGAAATTATGTTTCTGCTTATAAAGCATTGCTTTCAGGACAAATGAAAAAAACACCGACTGCACTGGATTATGGCATCATCAATGAAGCCGTATCGGGAACACGAAAAGTCATAAAAGATGAAAAGGTTATGTATTGGCGAACACATGGTTATAGTCCGGGAAACAATTATGTCTTTTACGGAACATTTGGTGGAAATGATTTTTATAAAGCTAAATAATTTTACAAAAACACAGACTGCAAAATTAGCGGTCTGTGTTTTTGCGTTCATAGCTTTATTTTTTTGCGTTTTCTTAGGTAAATAAAAATTAGTTTTACAATAAAAGAAGCACTAAAATAAGCAAACTGAAAGGAGATTTAAGTATGAACGAAGAGGAATTGGACATTTATTTTATTCCATCAAATTACGAAAAAAAGATCAGAAAATTTGACTTCAATGAAAGAAAATTTGCCGAAACGATAGTCTTTACAGGAATCATAGTAGTCAGTATTTGTATGATACCGTTTGTTCTTCAGCTAAAGGCAATTTTGGCGGCTGTTTTTGGACTTGCATCGACACTTATATTTTCCATTGGAATTAAAGGAGAAAGTGTACTGCAATATGCTGCATCTTTTTTTCGCTACAAAAAAGACAGAAAATGTTATGTTTTTGAGCTTCCGGGAAATATCAGAGAAAAAAACAAAAAAATAGGGAGGAAAAGTGAATGACAAAGGACAAGGAAAAACAGAAGATCAAGTATGGTTATACGCAAGATTTTATTCCGGTAAAAAATATCCGAAATGGGATGATCGAAACTACGGATGGAAGATTTTTAAAAATTCTTGAAATAGAACCGATCAATTTCCTGCTTAGAACACCAAAAGAAAGAAATGAAATTATAGGTAATTTTTTCACATGGTTAAAAAAAGCACCCGTAAAATTGCATTTTAAAGTTACGAATATGTATGTGGATTCTTCCGAACTGATCGCAAATATCATTAATAATACAGCGAATGAAAAAAGCAAGTTATTGTTAAAACGTAGAGATGCATACATCCAGTTCATTCGAGATTTGAGTTCTAAAGAAGCACTGACCAAAAGATTCTTTATCATCTATCAGTATGAAGGGGTTGGATGGAAAAAAGAAAAGGATGTTGCGGAAATTTCAAAGGAAATGGAAAAGATCAAGATCATTGCAAAAAAAGATTTTTCTAATATGGGTAACTCCATTATAGAGCATGAGAACGAAAACGTTTTTATGGCAGAAGTTATCTATAAGTATTTCAACAAGCGTACATCCAAAGAGAGGACACTGGCGAATAGAATAAACCGTATTATTTCAGATAACTATGTTGTTGCCAGTAAGAAGCAGGAGGAATTTGACAAAAATCTAATACCGGAAATCAACTATATTGCTCCAATGGAGATTAATGATACAGAGTCGCCGGATTATTTAGTTGCAGACGGTTTGTATTACACATTCTTGTATGTCAAAAGTGAGGGATATCCGTATGGAAAAGTCACAAGTGGCTGGATAGAGAAATTAACAAACTTCGGAGAGTATGTGGACTTAGATATGTATGCAGTAAAACGTGATCGCAGGACTACCATGCGGCAGTTAAAGTCAAGCATTAATCTGCGTATTTCTGAGTCTAATGATTCAGACCGTGGATATACAAGCATGGACGATGTGGTATCTGCAAGAGATAGTGCTATTTTTACAAGGCGGCAGATGAAGAACAATAACGAAGATCTATACGATGTATTTACCATTTTAACATTGTCATCACCGTCATTAGTTGGATTGAATGAGTTAAAGAACAACATCTCTAGGGAACTTAATTCCACAGACTATTTTGTAGGAGAGTGTTCTTCCCATTGTAAGGAAGCATTCCTTATGGCAGCACCACTTATGGAGATTGATGAAAAATTGTTCAAAAAAGGGAGAAGAAATTTTCTTACTTCTTCATTAGCGAGTACATATATGTTTACGGCATTTGAATTATTTGATCCAACAGGTTTTTTATTTGGTATCAATGCATCGAATGGTTCGCTTGTTGCGATTAATCCGTTTAACAGTGATAAGTATAAGAATGCAAATATGATTATCTTAGGAACACCGGGAGCCGGAAAAACGTTTTTTGAGCAATTAGCAGGACATCATATGCGGGAGACCGGAATTCAGGTTTTTTATATTCTGCCCAATAAAGGATATGAATACAGAAAGGCATGTAATGATATTGACGGAACATTTATAAAGCTGGCACCTATGTCAACGGACTGCATTAATATCATGGAAATCCGTGCCATTGAGCGGTTAGACGAAGAATTTATACAAAGTCTGGAAGAGGATTTTGAAGATAAGAATCTTTTGGAAAATAAGATACAGCAGATCATAACATTCATACAGCTTCTTATGCGTGACGAGAAGATGAATAATACGGAAGAAACATTACTCAATACACTGCTGATGCATTTGTACAACGATTTTGGCATTACCGAAGACAATGAAAGTATCTGGAAGGAAAAAGAAAAGAAAATTTTAAAGACGATGCCGATCATCGGTGATATGTATCAAAGAGTTGCAGAGGATGAACGTTTAGAACGGATCAAGGTCATCTTAGACCCATTTATTAACGGAACCTGTCAGAACATGAATGGTCAGACCAATGTTGATCTAAGCAATAAATACATCTGCTTTGATACATCTAGTGCCGGAAAGACATTAATGCCTGCATTTACATTTCTTGCATTGGATTGTGTATACGATATTGCAAAAGCTGATCGTACACAGAATAAAGCAATCTTCATGGATGAGGTTTGGAAGATCATGATAAACCAGTATGCTGCAGAGTTTGTTTTGGAAGTAGTAAAAATTATTCGTGGTTATGGTGGTTCAGCAATATTAGCAACGCAGGAACTGAATGATTACTTGAAATACAGTTACAAAGAAATTGGTGAAAGTATTATCAACTGTTCCAAAATACGAATTATTTTAAACATGGAATCTCAGGAAGCTGCCAGAGCACAGAAAATTTTGCATTTAAGTGATGCAGAAAGAAAGAGTGTAGAAAAATACAATCGAGGAGAAGGGCTACTGATTGCCAACGGAGATAAGACACCTATCCTGATCCGTGCAACTAAGGAGGAAATCAAAATGTTTACCACAGATGCTAAAACGTTAAGAAGATTCCGGGAAGAAGACAGAAGAAAGCAGTATCTTAACTCGAGGAAAACGAAAACCGGAACAAAAACAGAAAAAACAAAATAAGGGATAACTATTTTATATCCATGATATAGCTATCGGATAACTAAAAAATAGATATAGTATAGCTATTTTTTAGTTATAAAACATGGATATTCTATTTTATATCATTGGTAAATAACGTTTCACGCAAAAAAATATGACTATATATCATGGATAACAACTTACATATCATTGCTAAATACGAAGCAAAACACAGAAAGAGAGGACTTTATGATTAATTACATGGACATAGTAACAGAGGAACAGTTAAAACTTTACAACTATATTCAAATATGCAAGTGCATCAGTATGGAACAGGCAAAAGCCTTTTTCTATAACCGTACAGAAACAAGAGCAAATCATAATATTTTAAACCTGATCAAAAAAGGAATGATTTTTTTATCCCGGAAAGGTGATTATCTTTTGGCAAGTCCAAAACAGGAAGTAGACGAAAAAACGATAGAAGCGAACTGGTTATTTTTAAAGTATATCCAAAACATTACACCGGAAAATGCATACATTCCTAATGGTGCTGTACTTGGATATATCAGGAACCACAAGGCATATGAACTGTATGTGACAGATACGGAAGACGAACTGGAAGAAGCCATTAAAAACGCAGATAGAAATTATCACAGACAGCAGGTATCAAAAGAAGAAGATATAGGGATCATCCGTTATGTATTTATTGTTCCAAACATTGAATTTATCGACTATATCAATACTTTTGTCGATTTTCCGTATGCCTACGCAGTAGCGAATCATGTGATCGACGGCAAGGTATATGAACAACCGGAATTTGAATTTTACTTATCAGACAATTAGGAGGAACTTATGAATCAGGAACATGAAATTGCAGCAGATATTGCACAGTTTTCCAGTGATTTTCAAAGGAAATGCAATAGCGTGTTAAATAAAAATCCGGGAGAATTTTCAAAAAAAATGAAGTTAACCATTCGTGACTGGAGTGATTGCGGAAAGGGAATCGCCGGTATCCTGCTATCACACAGCGAAGCAGATGAAGAACAGGAAAATGCATGTGTAAAAACGGTACTGGAGTCCGCATCAGCCATTGAAAGCAGACACCGACTGCTGATAAAAAAGACGAGAAATCCGACACTGTATAACGAAGTATTTCCTAAAGACAGCTTTATATTTTCTAAGGAACCTTCCGGAATTTTTAAAATTACGTTAAATGAAACCCTGCCGGATATTTATATGCCTCAAAAAAACCTTATAAGAAAGCGAAGCAGGCTAAAAGAAATGTACAAAGAATCTGTTAGAAACCTTGTAAATCACGAAAAATATGAGAAGTGCTATATGGTATTTGTGCATATATGCAGTCGGAAGAAAAAAGAGCATGACGTAGATAATTATGATGAGAAATTGTTGTCAGATCTGATAGCAAAGACCTTTTTAAGTAGTGGGGACAGCATAGAGAATTGCAGAAGAATATCTATCGGCTGCTATGGGAGTACAGAAAAAACGGAGATATATTTAGTCCCATTTAGTAAAATTACAACGTTTTTTCATAGCAAATTTTCAGAAGAGTTATCCACAAAATAGGCTGTTTTTACCCCTAACTTTTCCTACTTTTTTAAGGAGATCAAAAGTTAGGGGCAAAAATCACATGAAAAAGGCTGAAAAATCAATAGGTTATCCACAAAACCATAGGTCAAAATGCGTCAAGCCACTGTTTAGATTGAACGCAAAAGTCGAATGGAGAAACAAAAAAGAAAAGACATCCATATAGAAAAAGAAAGAAAGAAAGGAAAAGCGAAAAGAAAGACATGGGAAAAGGCGAGATAAGCGAGGACGTATTTGTAAAAAAGATACTGACGATAGCGGGGATGAATGGAGTGGTGGAGTATAAAGATGTAAAGCTGATATATGGGAATGAAAAATATAAGATAACTAAGCTAAAGGAGATGGAAAAGCGAGGATGGATAAAAGTAAGGAGCGTAAATGGTTATAGGCGAATACGTTTGAATCATGTAGGGAAAAGATATGAAGAATATAAAAAGTGGATAGAACCATTAAGTAAAGAAGTGTGCATAAAAAGCTGTGAATCAACACGGACACAGAATCAAAGGACAATGAAAAGAAAGAGAGAACAAAGTGAAGTGCTGATCATGTGTAATGAAGGGAGGATAGCAGTATACCCGTGGGAAAAAGCACAACTAGGAAGAAGTGTAAACAGCGAAGCGGCATATTATACATCACTAGAAATAAAGGAGGAAAATAACATAAGACAAGCGAAGCTGGATAAATATATACTGCAACGCTGTCGTGCAACAGGAACTATTTACGGACCGGACAGAATATATAACGTGTATAACACGGAAAGAGGACTGATAGAAATACATGAAGATGATGAAGAGGTGTACTGTGGACTGGTGCAGGAATTAGGAAAAGAAACATTTTATCAAGGAATACACCAACTGGTAGATGGAATCATATTAACGCATGACTATGATCAGATAGAGGAAATAAGCCATAGACACACGAAGTATCGCAATAATAAGCTGACGGTCATTCCTTTTCTTACGGCAGAGAGTGAATTGTATGAAAAACTCTACCTGATTCCGGCAAGTATACAGGGTATAGCTTTGTTTACGATCATGACGGAAAAAGACTGGGAAGATCGGTTGGATGAAATGATACTAAAAGAGTCTAAATGTAAAGTATCAGAACTGGATTGTGACGGAATGAAAATCGGAAAGTCAGGAACGATCACATATATTACGAATTTCTTAAAACCGGACGTAAAAAAACTTGTAAAGATGAAATACCACTGCGAAAGTGAGCAGCAAGGCAATTATGATATTCATATTTTTCCTTTTCAGGAAGATGGAGTGCGAAAGATGTTCAACCATTTAGATGTGAATATTATTATCCATGACATGAATGAAGTCTATAACGAATATTTTGGACTTTAAAACCTAAAAAGGAAGAAAGGAAGAAAAGTAATGACAAGAAAAAAATACAAATACGCGAAGCCTAAAAGAAATTTTCATGAAAAAATAGAAGATGCTATTTACCATTTCAATCAGATAAGAAATAAGCTGCGTGAAGAACTACAGAAGAGAAACATACATATTCCAACAAAACATATTCAAAAAATCAAAAAAGATATTACCACATCGAAGCTGTATATAAAAATCATAAAGTTTTTCTATAAAATCACAAAAGGAAAAATAGAAAAAATAAAAAAACTGGCAATATATTCTGCCATTATAGGTGTTGTAGGAAGCGGGTTACAGCAACAGAGTTTCGGAGCCATTGAAACCGGAGAAAAAGTAAGCTGCAATCCATTCACGATACTATATTATGCATTTTTCGGTGGAGGTTTTTTTAAGATATGGATGTTTGGAATCATATTTTTCAGTATCGTTATCTATATCATGTATAAAAAACTGGACGATAAAAACTGGGATGAGAGAGGATTTCTGGTATCAGACAGGACAACCTATGGTTCCAGTAATATGATGACGGATGAAGAAAAGGAAGAAGCTATCTTAGTGACTAAGGTAGAAGATACAGGGGAAAGTATACTTGGAAAACCGTTGGACATGGAAGATTATGTGGCGGTACTTAATTGGGAATACTTCACAAAACATCATATGTCTTTTAATAGGCATAAGATATTTATTGGAGCAACAGGAAGTGGAAAGAGTTTTTCCGGTACACTGGTAGAAGCATTGCAGTGCATGGCAAGAAATGAAAGTTTTTTATTTACAGACCCAAAATCCGAAGGAAGTAAAATATTAGCAGAACTTGCAAAAAAGAGAGGATATAAAACCCGGTTTTTAAATCTTATCAATCCATTGTATTCGGATGCCATAGATCTGATGAAGTTTGTAAATGGAAATGTACTGGCAGCAGAAACATTTACCCAAGTAGTATTTGAAAACACGAAAGAAGAAAATAAACAGGATTTTTGGTATGACGTAGAAATGATGTTGCATACAGCATGTCTTTTGTATGAAGATTTAAAAACAGACGGAACACCAAAAAGATATGCAAATGTATTCAATATGGTAAATGACAATAAACCTGAACAGTTGGACAGGCTGTTTAAAGCACTGCCGGAAGGACATCCGGCAAAAAGACCGTATAATTCGTTTGCTAATGCAACTGATGCAGTGCGTACCGGAGCAATTCTTGGACTGATTGGAAGATTACAGGTATTCCATGACAGACAAATCCAAGAAATCACAAGTTACGATGAAATAGACTTAATTGCACCGGGAAAAGAAAAATGTGCATATTTTCTTATGATTTCCGATCAGGAAACAACTTTAAAATTTATTTCTGCACTTTTCCTTACATTCTTCTTTATCAAAGAAGTAAGATATGCAGATAGCCGGTTCAGCCAAAGAGTAAAAATACCGATCACACTGATACTGGACGAATTTGTAAATGGTGGGAAAATTCCTGCTTTCACCAGAAAACTGTCAACGATACGTTCCAGAGGTATTGGATGTAGTATTGTCATCCAAGATGTAGGACAGCTAGAAGATACTTATCCGGGAAATGAATGGAATACAATATTGGGAAATTGTGATGTATTAACCGTTCTTGGCGTTAATGATTTAAAAAAGACCGGAGCATACTTAGAAGAACTGGCGGGAACCATGACAGTAAATGTAGAAAGTGAGCAGCGTGGAAAAAATGACATGGCAATCCTAGACAACCGACCGGAACATAAAGAAACAACCGGAGAGGGAAAAAGATCGGTAATTATGAAAGATGAATTCCGACGATCTAAAAACATGTATGTTTTTATCCGTGGCTACAACGTATTGGAATTAAAAAAATTTGGTTACATAGAGCATCCGCTTGCAAAAGAGATAGAAGAAAAGAATCCGCTTGATCATAATCCAAGGTGGTGGCAGCGGCTATACGATGGAACAGATGAGAAACAGGCAGATATGGCAGCAAGCAAAAAAGCAGGCAGATATCATAAAAAAGCAGAAACCTATGGAGAAGGAAAAAAATGGTTACAGGAGCAATTATATTTAAGCCGCAAGGAAATTGAAGAAAACAACAAAGATGTAGAACCAGAACCAGATGTGCAACCTACTCTTACAGCAGACATGATACTGAATGAATATCATGCGAAGCCGACTGCACAAGATAATTCCTTTGTCAGCGAAGCATCAAAGCAGCCACGCTATGCTAAAGATAACAAAACATCGTCTGATAATCTCGCATCCTGTGTTGAAGAAGAAACGTACACACCGGAATATGATGCAGAGGAAGAACCAGAAGATGAAGTACCTGATATTTTTGCACCGGGAACGGATAATCTGGCAGCTATATTCGGAATACCAGAAGATATGTTAGATGCAGAAAATGAAACAGAAGAGGAATTTGTAGAAGATGAGTACACAGAAGAGAAAGCTACAGTATCAAACAGATCATTAAGAAGAGCATCCAAGTTATAGGAGCGGATCATATACTATAAAGCATAGAATGATCATCTATATGAAATTATGCTTGCGGTATATCTTAATATATGCTATTGTTTAAATGTAATCAGTCATAAATAAAAAAGTCACGAGGTTTTCGTGGCTTTTTTTGCATCAAACAAAAGATTGGAGTGTATTCGATGTTTGAAAAATTAAAGAAGTTAAAAAAATCAAAGAAAAAGGGTAATATAAAAGATTTGCCAGTAAAAGATCTGTCAGTAAAGCAAGATGAACCAGAAAGAAAATGGAAATGTGTCATTATTGATGGATGCAAAGATTCAGTAGAAACAACGGAAGGTAAAGATTCTGCTGTAGTCAAATCGTTTGATTCACCAGAAGAATTAGTGGAATGGGCAAAAAATAATATGGGTCTGTCTATAGAAATTACAGATTTTCATTTCAAAAATCATCAAAAAGGAACTAGAATCATATGGAGGTAAGTATGAAACAATTATATATGGCACATACAGAATTCAAGGATTATATTATTGCAGTGAAAATTAGAAATGACAATTGATAAATCATCAGGAAATAATATAATAGATTCAAAGGAAAGGAGGACGTAGTAGACAGTATTTCGTATTAAAGAAGTAATAAATGTTTATTTTACAATGATTTTAGACATATGATACATCCTGCTACTAAAAATAAAATATGAAAATAATAACGATTAAAGATTTTATGAACAATAATGAAAATGTTCCTATTATGATCGAATCCAAATTGTCCAGAGATGTGACAGATTCATTAAGTAAAGAAGTATGGAAAGGAATGTTATATGACGTTCCTGTAGAATTGCATAATTATGAAGTAATTCAAGAAGGATATGGATTAATTTCTCAATGTAACGTATTAACAATTTTAGAAAAAAATAATTTAGTGGAAAAGAAACTATATATCGTTGGCGATCACAATGGACATATATATGCAGTAAAAGCAGAAACAAAAGAAAAAGCAATAGATTTAATCAACAATTATACTGGACTAAATAAAGAGGATTGGATAGTCAATTTGGCAGATAATGAGAATGGAGAAATAATTGAATAGCCAAATGAATGACTATTTCTAAAGATTGGAACTAATGTAAATGGAAAATTAATTAATAAACAGAGTAATTGACGATTTCATTCGCTTAATATGGAGAAATTATAGGTATGAAAAAAAATGAAATATATTCAGTTGCTTATAACGATAAATATGACAATGGATTTTCTAAGATAGAACCGTGGATTATAAGTGACTTCGGAAATGATTTAAAGAAATGTAAAATCAAGGCAAATGAATTGATTAGACAATGGTGCAAAAATGTCACAATTTTTAAATGTAATGAACTTCCAGAAATTGTGACTTGGGATTATGTAAAAGCCCATAAAATCTAAGTTTACTGTTACATTAGAAAGGAGAATAACATTATGAAGTCATTAATGCAGAATGTTTGCTTTGGCAAGATATTAAAAGTTTAGTGACAAGATGAAAGAATGGAAATGATTATATATGCAGTGCAAATGCATTGATAATTCAAGTGATAATGGAAATTTTACACTTGGACGTATTTATAGAGTAGAAGAAAATGTGGGAATATGGCAGCCAATATTATGCAGATTTAGAAACTGGGATAATCCCGGTAAATTATCTGAAGGAACAATTTTTGAATTTGCGATGTGTAAATTTAAAGTGTTGTAAAAGATTGTTTTTATTATGTGGGTAGCTAATATAGGGGCTGTTTTGACGAAAGCAAACGAGTTCAAGTCTCGTAAATCAGTAATCAGGCTGACAAAAGTAAGAATAGGTTCAAGTCCTATCGCCCACAATATAATGAATGAATGATTTATTGGGAAGATTGGAAGAGGTGATATAATGATAACAGAAGAGAGTTTACGAGAGGTTATTATACATGATGTATATAGTAGACTTGATTCTCTTGGATATGGCAAGAAACAGTCTGGTGCAGGTTATGTATATTATATTGTAAATGGAGAACAGATGACGGTATCGGAATACACAGATTATTGTATAAAGATGGAACTAAAGAAATTTGGCATTAAGAAATGACGATTTCTTTAGTTTGGAGGTGAATAGATAATGGATAATATAGTTTATATGTTTGGAATTGCTCTTTTAGAACATGATGGATATTGTGATTTTATGGATGACAGTACACAGTATAAAGTTGTTAAATGGAAACTTTCAGATATGAATAAATATAATGGAGAATATGCTGTTATAGGATTCGATGGTACATTGAAAATATATGAATCAGAAGGTAAAAAAATATTTGACGGCTCATTACTTGATTCCTCTGATTTTTGCAATAAATTAAGAGAAAAGATATAACCCAAGGAAAAATTGCTTTCAAAGGAAGGAGAAGGTTAAAATGGATAAAATTGAAACACCAACGTTGGATAGAATGGTAGAAATTCAGGAACAGTCACAACTATGTGGAGAATTCCTTGATTGGTTTTTAAGAAAATATACTGTATTTGACAGAAAACAGAATTCCTTGATTGGTTTTTAAGAAAATATACTGTATTTGACAGAAAACAGAAGAGAGAAAGTCCATTTGCTGATGTTATGGGAAATGGAGATTACATTAATAAAGAAAAGCTGCTGGCTGAATTTTTTGATATTGATTTAGTAGAAGCAGAAAAAGAACGACAGGCTATTCTGGATAATATATAATGATGAAAGATTGTTTTCATCGGAAATGGAGGATTTTTATGGTTAAGAAGTGCTTACTTAAGAAATTTGGTATTTTGGAAGTAAATAAATATGTTCAATATAGAGAACATCCAAACTCAAATCTGGTATATGTATTTTTTGACAATGATTGGCACACTGTAGAAAAAGATGATGTAGAAATTATAACACAATAAGTTGAAAGAATGAAACGAAACAGACATTTTAGTATTGAGGTGATTAAGTGAATAACAAAGCTATTTGTAGAAAGACGGATAAACATTTTACAAAAGGTAAAGAATATCAATGTACAGAAGCATATTTAAGATATGAAAGTGCTGTTGTAGATGTTTTTGATGACAAGAACGAACTTGTTACAGTGGAAATAAATGATAAAGATTTTCAGTTTATTTTTAACTAATGAAATGCTAAGAGAAAGGTGACATAAAAGGTCATGAGGTAAATTATACTTGCGGCATATTTGGATATATGCTATGATTAAAAATGTAATCAGTCATAAATAAAAAAGTCACGAAGTTTTTTCGTGGCTTTTTTGCGTTTGAGCAGATACAGAAATGTATCTGCTTTATTTTTTTTAAAAAGTCAGAAAGGATGAAACAAAAATGAAGCAGAAAAGTGCGAATGAATACTTTGCAACTCATCACAAAGCAGTTCCATTAACTTACGGCAAACTTGATCCATACGAAGGGAAGATACGTCTTGTAATGAAAAATGGATTACAAATGGTATCAAATGATATTTTTGATCTACAAGACTTTTATGAAGAATACTCCAACGAAGAGGGAGAATTCAGGATCTGTGAAGTATGTGGAAAGCCATACGATGAAGGGTATATGACAGAAGGAGGTACATTTTATGCCTGTAGCGATGAATGCTTCCGCAATGATGCAGATGCGAGGTATGGCAAGGGAAAATGGAAACGGACAGAAGAGTTAACCGAAGAAGAAAAAAAGAATGTTCTTTGGAACGAATTTGGCGAAGATAGCTATCATGCTTATTTGGATGAAGATGGAAAATGGCATCCGGACAATACATTTTATACGGAGTGGTTCTAGTATGATAGAAGGCTTTGAAATTATGAATCATAGTATTTAGAGAGGAAAACGTAGTAGACAGTATTTCGTGTCAGGAAAGTAATAAATGCTTATTTTATGATAATTTAAAACATACAATACAGTCTGCTATTAAAAATAATCAATGATTAAGAACAGATATTGCAAAAAATGTGGTCATAAAGTCAAAAAGGAAACAACAAAGGGATTACGGAAAGAATATCCGTATTATTGTCCTTATTGCGACGAAAATATGTATCGGTTTGAGACGACCAAACGATGATTTAGCCTGGAGGAACAATTTAATCCTTATGAATTTGGTGCAGTTAGTGCATTGAATCAAGATAGTAAATGAAATGAAAAACACAAGGAGAGGATAAACAAATGAAAAAATTCAAAGTAAGATATTATGAGTGTTACGAAAGATTTTATGAAATAGAAGCAAATAGTAAGGAAGAAGCGGAATAATTACTTTTGAAGAAGGGAGACAATAAGAATGCAGAATAATACAGAAATTATCAATATTATAGAAAAATCATGGGGAGTGAATTCTATTGGTTGTCCTTTCGGTTCATGTACAGAGGAATTTGCAAATGAAAAGATGATAGAAATTGCTAACAAAAATAATTTCCCTGACAATATAATTGGATTGATTAAAGATAATCCGATTAAGTTTCAGAAATATCAGAAATTTGACAATGGGCGTGGCATAGGTAGATACTATGCAAATTTGGTAAGACAAATAAAATGAGGATTTCAAAAGGAAGGTGAAATTATGAGTCAAAGCAATTATGAAAAATACGCAGTAATTATTACACAAGAAGAGAAATTTGCAGCAAGCTATTAGTTGTCTTAGAGACAGAAGAAAATTTGCTTCGTTGCAATCTATTGATAGTGCAATAGATTTTGTTGCTGATTTATATGATTTGTCTATTGATGAAATTAAAAGAGCAATGGATGGAGAAGAATATTGGTGTGTATAACTATTAAATAATTGTATGATTGGAGATAAATATGGATAAAATAAATCAAATTAAAAAAGAAATCTTTACATCAATGAAAATGATGGATACAACTATTAAGGGTATCAAAGAATCAGAAGAATATAAAACTGCACAAGCATATAATCAAGGATTGAGGGATGCTATGGCTATTTTTGAAAGAGAAATGAAATGATGATTTAGTCATATTACCCGATGCACCGGGATCTATTATTAAGAGGTCCCGTGCATGGGACCTCTGTCTGTCCTGTTATAGGAAGAAAGAGAGGATAAAATGAAATTATTAGAAATAACATTCAAGTCTACCGCATGTAGACATGACGAAGAACTCATTAAAAAGTGGGATTCACTTCACTGCGGATCATCCATTATAGAAGGTACATTGTACCGTGTGCTTTTCACTGATCTTCCGGAATATCTCAAAGAACAGTGGATGAATTATGCCGAAGGTATTTGTACTGATAATGAAATGAGAGAGCCGTGCATTGAGCTTGAAGCAATCTTCATTCCAGACGGAGATATGTGTGACTACGAGTTTAAGTATTTTTTTGACGAGTATGTCACATTCGACGTCAAAGAGGAAGATGCCCATACTATGTGTGACATGTTCACGGCGTTTTGCTTGGAACATGGAGATGAGTATCCAGACGCATACGATGAATCAACGGGATGTGATCTCGGAGATGTTGAATGGATAGAACTCCGTGATATTTATAGGCCTCGTGTGATGGAAGCGAAATTGCTTCCGGGATACATCTGGGTTCATTATAGCGATGGTTCCGGCAGTCTCCAGAAATCGGATGGTTCTCGTGTTTTGAGCTATGATCTGACCTCTCACGAGTATAACCTTCTGATCGGATTGCATCCTGGATGGGATATTATTCCGAATGGATTTCTTCTTGACAAGTTCAAGGAATTTGCAGAAGAAAAATGCTTACATATCATAAATGAAAACAAATAATTCGGAAACTGAATATGAGAGGTTCCTGATACTGGGAGCCTCTTAACCAATGTTGTAGAGGAAGATTGGAGGAAAATATTATGGGAATAAAATCTGCTAACAGTTCCGAAATTTTTAAGAGATTAGACGAAATTGATAACGAATTGCAAGGTTTTCATATATCTGCATATAAGTGTGATTTGTTATACAAAGAAGAAAATAGTAAGGAAGAAGCGAAAAAAAGCTGATTGATGATATTCGCGAAGGCGGAGAAAATGCACCAGATTTTAGATAAGGAGAATTAAACATGACAGTAAAAAGATTAATAAAACAGTTGGAAAATTATAACCCAAAGGCAGAAGTTAGATTGAACGATTGTAGAGGAACAACAGCTTTGTTTGCTGTGGCTTTAGCGAACAATGATGATCTTGTGTGGATTGAAGGCAAGGATGATATTGATTTAGGAGAAGAGATTTCTGCTAGATTTGAAAGGGCAAGTGAAATTCAGATGGATGAACTTGATTTCTTTATAGATTTACTTGATATGGGAATTACATTAGAAGATATCAAAGTGTATTGTTCAGATAAGTACGAATACAGTAAAACTTTTATGGAAGAACATGGTTTGATTTAACAGAAAAAGGGGATTAAATGAGCAAGGCAAACGAATTCATGCTGGAAGGTTGGAAGCATGTTGTACAGATACGGAAAATAATCAGTATTGAGTAGAACTTAATTCACAGTTTACAAACGCAGATGAGTTTATTCAGATGATTCCTGACTATGGAAAAATAGAGATTTAGATAGGAGAAACGACTTATGACAGTAAGAGAATTTTGTTTAAAGAAAACACAAGTCGAAGAGTTGTGTGTTTTTAGAGACGAAGGATGGATTATTGGCTCAACGTGGATTGATCACGAAGATTTGTTTACAATGAGTGACAGAATTAAGAATAAAGAAGTGAAATCTGATGAATGGGGTGTATTGACAATCGCTACAAAACATGGAAAAAAAATTCAAATCCCGTGTCACTATATAGACTTTTAACGAAACGGAAATTTCAAAGTCGAATTGAAGGTGAATAGAAAGAAACGGCGATCGAGTCAATATGATTTAGCATGAAGAAAGGAACAAAAATAAAAGAAATGAGTAAAAACTTAAAATTTAATAATAAACAGGCATTCATAGAATACATCCAAAGTGGAAAGGATTTATATAGTCCGTCATTAGAATTATATCTGTTCGCATATAATGAGGATGGAGCAATTTGTGCATATACAGTTACAGAAGAAAAAGCACAGGAATTAAATAAACAGGAAGAATACTGGGGAGCGTATTTAGGAGCCGGTGGAAACATTTACGATAATGTGAAAGGCAGCTTTGAAAACGAATACAAAGTAGATGACTGGATTGATGTTACAAAATAAAAGGTATGGCGATACATAAAGAAGCTGTTAGGAAGAGGGTAGAACCGTCTGCATAAGAAGGAGCAGCACGATGATCGCTATTATCCGATCAAGAGGTTAAATACAATAATAAAAAACAATAGGAGGATCAAAGATGAGTGAAAAATCGCCAAAATATGAGATTGAGGAAGTGATTAGTTTTTTGTCATATGTTTTACTATGTGGTGAGGAAAACATTAGTGATGAAGAGCATGAGTTTCTAGAACACTTGTCCGGATTAGTGAGTGGTGATATAAAAAAACCTTGCGAAGCATATGATACGGATTGTAAAAAGTGCAGATGCTATCATGGAGAGAAAAAAGAAAATTGACTTTTTCATAAAGCCATAGTATAGTAAATATTGTTAAAAGTTATAAATCTAAAGAGTCACGAAATTATTCGTGGCTCTTTTTTTGTACCAAAAAGGAGGAAAAACCATGAATACTAGAATCGGTCACGAAAAAGTTTCTGGATATATTGATACCAAAGAAAAAGGCTTAATCATTGATTGCTTTGCCGGTGGTGGTGGTGCAAGTGTTGGGATAGAAATGGCACTCGGACGACCAGTGGACATAGCTATTAATCATGATCCAGATGCCATTTTAATGCATAAAACCAACCATCCAGATACATTACATTTGACAGAAGATATTTTTACAGTTAACTTAAAAAAACATGTAAAAGACAGACATGTATCACTCATGTGGGCATCTCCTGATTGCACCAGTCATAGCAAAGCAAAGGGAGGTAAGCCGCGAGAAAGGGGCTTGAGAATACTTCCTTGGGCAGTTTTCAAACATGCCAAAGAGATACTTCCTGATGTTATTATCATGGAAAATGTAGAAGAGATACAGCAGTGGGGACCTCTGGATGAAACCGGACACCCTATTTCGGAACGAAAAGGAGAAGATTATAAAAAATTCATTACAGCAATGAAAAGTTTGGGATATATATTTGACAGCCGGGAACTGGTAGCAGCCGATTTTGGAGCACCGACCACACGGAAGAGATGGTATGCAGTGTTCAGACGTGATGGTATGGATATTGCATTTCCAAAACAAACAAATAGCAAAGATGGAATAGGCGGTTTACCAGTCTGGGAACCTATATATAAGTATCTTGATCTGAATGACTTTGGAAAATCCATTTTTGGAAGAAAAAAGCCACTTGCAGAAAACACAATGAATCGGATAGCACGGGGACTGGAAAAATTTGTATTTAACAGCCCGGAACCGTTTATTGTACAAGTAAATCATGGAGGAAATAATTTTAGAGGTCAGAGCATTCATGATCCAATACCAACTATAACACAAAAACATGGATTTGGAACTGTTACTCCATTATTAGCACCATTTATAGATAAATCTTATGGTGGAAATCATAAAGGAGCAGAAAACAGATTAAATGAACCATTACATACGATAACAACTGTAGATCATGATAGAATATTTTCGCCATTTCTTATTCAGTATCATTCAGAAACAACAAAGAATGGTGTCAGAGGTCAGAATGTGACAGAACCGATACAGACAATTGACACAAGTAATCGCTATGGACTGGTAATGCAATATCTGACAAAATTCTATAAATCCGGATGTGGTCAATCTATGTGGGAGCCAATTCATACAATAACAACGAGTCCCGGACACTTTGGACAGATTACAGTACAGGCAGTACCTATAGAAGAATTGTTATCCAGTTTGGATAATGATGTTACAGAACAGAATGAAGTGAACGAGATTATTCAGAAATGTACATTGGTAAGTCAGTTTATCATAGCTCATTATGGAGATGATCAGAAGAGACAAAGTTCGTCAGAACCATTACAGACTATTGTTACAAAAGACAAATTTGTACTTGTAAGTGTATTGGGAAATGAATACGTTATCATGGATATTTTCTTAAGAATGCTAAAACCGGAAGAATTAAAACTGGGACAGGGATTTCCAAAGGATTATATCATTAACAAAGACTACACAGGTAAGGCATACCCAATCAGCAAACAGGTAGCGAGGATTGGCAACAGTGTTGTGCCAATCATGGCAAAAGAATTGGTATTAGCGAATTGTCCATATTTAAAAGTTGGAGAGCGGATGCCAAACATTATGCTAGAAGTAGAACAGAGTGGGCAGTTCCGGTTTGCATAATTGTAAAAATAACAGATGAAATTAGTATCGGAACGGGAGCAGTTGGAATATGTGAACCATCGACTGCTAAAAGCATCACCTGTGACTATATCACGAATTCTCACATTTAAACATGAGAACTAAGGAGAAAAATAAAAAAATATGAAATATCAAGTAGAATATGCAAAATTTGTAAAGGTAGAAATTGAAGCAGCTTCTTTGGAAGAAGCAAAAGAAAAATCTTATGTTCTCGATGATGATTATATAGAGAAACATGGAGAAGTGGAACCACCGGATTATCAAGTTTGGAACGAGGCAAGACCAATATAATAAGAATACATCTCATATGAGAACGTTATGATTTTAGCCATCACTAATTTGATAAAATATGGAGTTTAAAATTGACTTTTATGCACAGTCATAATATAATAAAATTGTTAGAAGTCATAATTGTTAAGAGTCACGAAATTTTTTCGTGGCTCTTTTTTTGTACAAAAAAGGAGGTAAATGGCAAATGGATGCTAAAATAATTGAAGAAAAAATCTATGCTGCTACAGGAAGAGTGGTAGATGGAAAAAGCGTTATCGAAGAAATTGAACGAGCTGCCGGAAATTCGGAAGAGACCGGATCAGTATGGCTGACCGGAGAAGATTCTTCAAAAGAAAGATGGGATTACTGGGTTGATCTGACAAGAAAATACGATGAGGAGGAAGAAGAATGGTCAAATGAAATTCAGTTATTGGAAATCAGTATCTTTGATAAAAAAACTAAAAAAACATTCAATGTTGAATTTTCCGAGCAGTAGAAACATAAGACAATATGTTTGAAATGGAGTTATGCAGTCGGAAACAGGATATACAAGGAATGTTGACATGTGAGGAGATGATGACATGAGACAGGTGTTGAAATATCCGGGAAGTAAATGGAACATTGCTGCCCAATTGGTGAAATTAATACCAGAACATCACAGTTATGTGGAGCCATTTTTTGTGAGTGGAGCAGTATTGTTTAATAAGCCGATATCTGATATAGAGACGGTTAACGACCTGGATCACGATGTTGTGAATCTTTTTCGGTGTATTCAGGAGGATGCAGACCGCCTAGCCAGAATGTTAATGACAACACCGTTTAGCCGGGAAGAGTATGAAAAACAATTTGAAACACCAGACGGAGCCATTTGTACGGATGCGTATGAACACGCAGCAGGATTTCTAATAAGATGCTGGCAGGGACATGGATTTCGCACCAATGGCAGCAAGGTAGGATGGAAAAATGATGTACAGGGCAGAGAAAGAGCTTATGCATTATGGAACTGGTACCGTCTGCCGGAATGGATCATTGACATAGCGGAACGGTTACGCATGGTACAGATCGAGAACCGCCCGGCGGTGGAAGTGATTGAGAGATTTAATTACAGCAATGTTTTTATGTACATTGACCCACCGTATGTTTTGAGTACCAGAGCAGGAAAACAATATAAACATGAGATGACAGATGCAGATCACGATGAATTATTAAAAGCGTTACTGCAGAGTAAAGCAAAGATTATGATTTCCGGCTATGAATCTGAAATGTATAACGACTATCTGTGCGATTGGAATAAAAAATATTTTAAAAGCTGTGCAGAACATGGAAAAGCACGAATGGAAGTAGTATGGACAAATTACCGGGCAGATTTACAGATATCTTTTGAAGAGGCATTCCCAGAGGTGATGCCATGATTCAGTGTGATGGTCAAATAGAAATGACAGATTATCTGAAATTAAAGATAAAAAGCGGAACTGTAAAAGACCTCACTACATGGATTAACGCCAAGGCAAAGCACAGTACACGCAAATCGGAGAAGTTGTCAGAGATGCGTATGAGAGATACAAGGATTCAGATGAATTGGTAGGAAGAATCACAAATGCGGTGTCAGTGTATGTGCTTACTCAATCAATGGAGTATATGGATTATTTGAAAAATGAATCAGTATAGCAGACCGGACAGCTCCGGTTTGCATAGGAGAATTTTATGAAGAAATGTCCATACGAAGAGAATAAGAGATGCACCAAGGAATGTAAACATGCCTTGACGTGCATTCAGAGAAAGTCGAAAAGGGAAAGGAGCAGGTAGAATGATTGAATGTATGAGAACAGAAGCAACAAGAAAAACGGTCACGGAACAAAGGTGGATTCCGGTTAAATATCATGAATTGACAGAGGAAGAGCGGAAAGAGCTCCTATTCTCCGCAGACATTAAGTATATGCTTGACTGCAAACTTCCTGATGATGAGCAGGAAATCATTGTGACCGACGGAAGGTATGTGTGGGTTGACACCTGCATCGTGAATGATGGGTATGAATTGGATAGCGGACACGATTGGATTGAGGATGTAATTGCTTGGATGCCACTGCCAGAGCCGTACAGGGAAAGTGAGGAAGAACAATGAACAAAGAATTTGAGTGATTCAGGAGGATTTTATGAAGAAATGCCCATACGAAGAAAATAAAAGATGCACAAAGGACTGTAAATATGCCTTAACGTGCATTCAGAGAAAGTCGAAAAGGGAAAGGAGCAGATAGGATGGAGAATAGATATTTATGTCGCGGCAAGCGGACGGATAACGGTGAATGGGTGGAAGGCTTTTACTTCTGCATGATTCATCCAGATGGTAGACATACGCATCATTTTATCATTCCACTGGGAACCGATTTGAGTCTTGGAACGCCTATTGAAAAAATACAGGTTGAGGTAGACCCATCTACCATCTGCCAGTGCACCGGACTTAGAGACAAGAACGGTAAGCTAATTTGGGAGAATGATATTGTAAATGGCAGTATTAAGCGTGGAGCGGCATTTTACGGATGTTTAGTTTTGTGGAATGAGTGCAAGGCTAGATTCGACGTGAGAGCTTTTGGCTGCAATTTTCCGATGACACTTGATGAGTGCACAGATGATATTTCTATGAGCGGTTTTGATTATGAGGTTGTCGGTAACAAATTTGACAACCCGGAACTGTTGGAGGTGTAGAATGGAAAGATTAACTAATACCGGAACGAATGGAGAAATTTGGATTACTGATAATGACGAGACAAGAAGAATCGGTAAAAAAGAGGCTGCCTACAAGAAACTCAAAGCCTATGAAGATGCTGAGGAGCAAGGACGGAGTTTACAGTTACCATATCCGTTAGGAACCCAGCTTATTTATTTTGTGGATGATAAAGATATGGAAATCTACGAACTCGATGCATGGAAAATAGAAGTCAGCAAGACATCAGTTAGTCAAAAAGTTCTGTATACAATTGACTGCTTTGAGTTTTTGCTTGAGGACTTTGGAAAGATCGTATTTCTTACGCGCGAGGAAGCCGAAGCCAAACTGAAAGAAATGGAGGATAGCGATGGAAGATAGATATTTATGCAAAGCAAAGCGAACTGACAATGGGGAATGGATTATTGGCGGTTTGGTACGATATGGATTTGCCGGAAGAGAAGAATACTATATCGTTCCTAATTACGCATCAGATTTATATGCTCTGAAAATTGATCCGTCCACAATTTGTTGGTGCACCGGACTTAAGGACAAGAACGGCAATCTGATTTGGGAGAATGACATTGCAAATTGCATGGATGCAGAATGCTGTGGCTACATTAGTTGGAATGAAAGCGAAGCAAGTTTTTACTTTGATGTATTGCTTGAAGATGGAAGATTTGAAGAGGAACATATTTACGATTATCAGGATTGTATGGAGGTTATCGGTAACAACTTTGACAACCCGGAACTGTTGGAGGTGTAGAATGAAGAAATTAACAACCAATAGAAACGTAACAGATATGTCAATGATTGAATTGGCATATAATAGCTGCTATATAGATGATGAGCATAATGCCAGATACAGAGACTATGATTTAGATATTGATGGCAGGCAACTTGTAAAAAGCCTTGCAAAAGATATTTGTAATGAAGACCTAACCGATTTATCAGATGAAGAATTTGACGAATATATGGCTTCCATGCTGTCGGCAGGAATAGATAGTACAATAGGACTTTTAGCATTGTTCTATCGCAATTTATGGGCTATGGCTGATTTACGAGAAAAATTGAAATATTATGAGGATTCCGAGGAACAGGGATTGCTCCTGCGGTTGCCGTTCAAGGTGGGAAGTAATATTTACCGTATAACCGATGATGGAGTAGAGGTCGCAGTATGCAGAGAAATGACTGTTGCTGACAAAGAAATGTATATCGAATCGGTTACTCTTTGCGACTGGATATCTTTTGATGAAATTGGAAAGTCAGTATTTCTTACCAGAGATGAAGCAGAAGCCAAGCTGAAAGAAATGGAGGACTGAAAGAAATGTGGAAAATAAAGATTATATACAAAGATAAAAGCAGCTGTACTTTAACCGGCAACCACAAAGAGATACCGTTGGAGTTGGCAGTCAATTATTTTAATAAATATGTGGCAAATCGTATCATTTATAATGCACGTTATCAGCAGTACCCGAAAAAGGATTATAGTGAGATGGACTTGCTTGAGAAAATTGAAGAACTGTGGGAGAGAGAGGATATTGACCATGAAGAAGAATGAAGCGAGCGTGATCATCGGTAATATTCCGGTTAACGGAAAAGACGGGTGTTACTCTATAACAGAATATCAGGAAGCGAAGACGGTAGCTGTCCAAGCACTTGAAGAGATACAGCAGTATCGTGCAATCGGTACACTAGAAGAATGCCGGGCGGCGGTGGTGGAGCAGACGGCAAAGAAACCGGATTACGAAGGAGACGGATACGCCGACGGACATCTTGTGTATGATACATGGATTTGCCCTTGCTGCGGAAAGCACTACGAGGTTGATTATGATAATTACAATTACTGCCCGGATTGCGGTCAGAAATTAGATTGGAGTGATGAAGAATGAGCAGATTGATTGAGGCAGGTAAGATTTTGGACAATTTGAGCGGAATGCTTAAAAATATGGACGATTACGATGCTGTAAAAAAAGTGATTAATGATATGCCAACCGCCTACGATGTGGATGCGGTTGTGAAGCAGTTGGATGAATACATAACCAAAATTGTAGGCAGAAAATCAGCACTATATCAGACAGTTATGCAGATTGTGAAAGGCGGTGGAGTAGATGGCAATTAAGCCTATATTATTTAACACGGAAATGGTGCGGGCGAATTTGGACGGAAAAAAGAGCTGCACCAGAAGAATTGTAAAACCGCAACCAACGAATGAAATTCAATGCCCCTTGGGGATTTGTACGGATGGGGATAAGAGCGAGATTGGAAAATTTGCTTTTAGCAGTCACGAGTACGGAGGAAAGATGATATTTTGTAAGCCGCCATATCAACCGGAGGACATCTTATATGTCCGTGAAACATGGCACAAGGACAAATACAGATACATATATCGTGCTGATTATCAAGACACAGAAAAATTCTATCGTAATGGGAAAGAAGTAAAGATAAAATGGAAACCATCCATCCGCATGCCGAAAGAAGCCGCACGCATCTGGCTTAAGGTTACGGATGTGAGAGTGGAGCGGTTACAGGAGATTACAGAATCCGGAGCAAAGGCAGAGGGAATACGCGGCTATACGAAAGATGGAAATCTCTATAAATATGCAGTAACTGATGATTGGTGGATTGATTATCATAATAAGCATAAAGAGATCGTCACTGGTACTTGGTGGCAGGATATGCCTAGGACGGCAAAAGACGCGTTTTCGTATTTGTGGAACAGCACCATTAAAAAATCAGACCTTGACCTATACGGTTGGAATGCAAATCCGTGGGTGTGGACTATCGAATATGAACGGTGCGAAAAGCCGGAAGGAGCGTGAAGTATGACTAAACTTGAATGGAAAGAAGTTGAACCAGAACAAGATGACTGGGAAAAGCAAATAGACATCGTTGCCTATTATGGCAGTATCACCGTAGGAAGCATTGTTTATTGTGGCAAAGAGATAAGATGGCAGTCAGTGATTGATGGTCACATGGATTTTATGCAAGCAGAATCCTTAGAGGATGCAAAAAAAGAAATGATTGATATACTGGACGAGCATTTCACCGACCAAATCAACTATTATCACGACTTGCAGGATAGTCTTGAAGAATTAAATGATAGAGAGGTGTAACGGATGTCTAAAGCAGTATTGGTTATGGATATATCGGAATGTTGTGCTGATTGTCCTTGCAGTTTTTTTGAAAGGGACAATCCAATATTAAATTTAATATGTGGCGTGACACAAGAAGATGCATATAACGTTGGAAAGCCAGATTGGTGTCCGCTCCGGGAACTGCCGGAGAAGAAAGAACGCAGAATCGGAGAACATGGAGAAAGAATGTTCAGAGCAGGATTTAATGCCTGCTTGAATGAGATAATGAGACAAGGCATGTCAGATTCTGTCGATTGACAGATAGTATTGAACAAGATGGATTTACTTAAAAAGATTGAAGAATTGTGGGAAAATGATAGAGAGGTGTAACGGATGGCAAAAGCAATATTGGTAATGGATATGCCAGAATCATGTGATATGTGCGATTTCGTAGATGATGAGCAACCACCAAGATACGGAGAAAAAACATTGTATTGTGGAGTACCGGGAATTGGAGAAGATGTGACAGATTATATCGGGTGTAGACCAGATTCCTGTCCGCTCCGGGAACTGCCGGAGAAGATACCGGAAAGTAAATCTGAGTATGAAAAAGTCACAACCAGTGTTAAACGTATAGGTTGGAATGAATGTTTGGATGCAATACTAGAAAAAAATAAAAAATAGGCAAAAACAAAATAATGAAGAAAAAAATAGGCAGAATATATTTTCTGTCTATTTTTTTGTAAAAAAAACTGTTTTTAATAAAACAAAGATAGATTTTGATAAAAAAGTGTTTTTTGAGTATTTTTTATTAAAATTTATCTTTATATTTACAAATACGGAAAGTAAAAATTCCCATAAAATTAGGTAAATAAAAAAGCAATATACAATAGAAATATCAAAATGAATGGAGGTTTTTTAATGGTACAAGTACAGGTAAATGACACTTTATACACTCAGTCAGGTAGCAATCATTACATTATTGGGGTAAAAAACAAAAAGAAGATCTACTCCGAACTGCATGATCGAGATTTAACAAAAGAAGAATTGCAAAGATATGGGATGAAAATTGAGGAACAACTTGCCTTAAATACAAAGGAAGATGCAGAAAGTGCATAACAGACATCTATAATGAAATGTAGGGATGGTACAAAACAAAAATAGCACATTGACAAATGTAAAAGTATAGTATAAAATCTAATTAAATAAAAACTGCAAAAATAAACAGGAAATAAGAAACATAGATTTATTGGTCATGTGGCTGAGGTTATCAAAATTTAACTTATGGATAAGGAGGAACTATGGGAAAACAGAAAAAGTCGGCAAAAGATATTGCATTTGAAAAGGAGCGTTGCCAGTACAAAAAGAAAATAAGAGAACTGGATCAATGTTTATCAAAAACAAAAGCAGAAACAGACGATTTAAGACAGCATGTAGCTGCATTAGAGAGTGAAAATGCCAGGCTGCAGGATTGGGTTGACCGATTATTAGAGTATACGGAATTATCAAAAGAAGATTTCACGGCAATGGTTGAATCTGATAAGAATATAGCAAAAGCGGTACAACTTGGAGAAAAAATGATGAATATATCAAAGTTTTGGAGGTGATAAACAATGTCTAAAAAGAATAAAACACATGATTCAGTCATGGATATTTTTTACTATGAAATGTTTTCGTTATTTGTAGGTCTACTTATAGTTATTGGTTGTCTTTATCTCTTTTATACCATAAGAACAGATGAAGTTAAGAGACACATAGAAAGTGGGTACGATTTATATATTAACGGACAAAAAGCGGATGTTGATAAAATTGATATAGGACATCTGCATGGAAAATTTAAAATCAATGATGATGCTCAGGAAGTTTACGTTACATATTAAAAATATCGGCAACAAAAAAGTCATTGTGGTAGTTATTTAAAAAATACGGAATCTGTATCGTAAAAACGATATGTAATAATAAACAATTCACAGGAGGAAAATTATGATTTTAGAATTAAAAACAGAAATGAAAAAGGAAGATATTGATCAGAGATTGCAAAACTTCTTTGAATCAAAAGGGTACGAAGTTGTGTATAAAGATGGGAAGCACAGGATTTGCCGGACAAGTCTTTTCGGTAATTGCCTTTTTGAAGTACATACTAATGATCACGATTTTAAAATAGCGGCATGGACGGAGCCTTCTGTCATAAAGATCAACGCTGGCAAAAAGCACTTAGAAAAAGATGTCCTTGCATTGAAACAGCTTTTTGCAGATGCAGGAGGTCTGACTGAAACAGAGAGTGAGTTCAATGAGGAAGAATATCATGTTGTGCCTTATGATCTTAAGGATGATACAAGGAAATACGCACATATATCTATATTTATTGCGATTGTTACATCCTTTGTTCCAATGTCTATCTTTTTCGGTATTTTAACATCCCTATTGGCTCTTTCTTTTGGAATAAAGGGAAGAAAGTCATCTTCAAAAGCAGCGTCCATTTGCGGTATAGTATTACCTTGTCTCACACTGACATTCTGGGTAATTGAGATCGGTGTAGCTATGATGTCGTAATCCGGAAATTTATTTAAGATGGATATGATACAGGTTCATGCTTCCAATGCAGATACCATCCGTCTTGTGTTGGAAGCTAAAACAGAGAGGACTTTATATGAAGAATTGGAAAGAGAATAATGTCATAAGATTTGTATTTCAATATGAAAAGGAATCTTGTATATGCTACATGATTATAACTACCTTTTTTATCGCCTGTTTTTGGTACTTTAAGGATATCTATATTTTATTATGGAAGCTCGTCACTACAATAACTCTTTTCAAGGTAATATTGCCATTTGTTTGTGCATGGTGGTTAACATACATTGTTTTTAAAATAGTAGTATTTTCGCGGTTTTGTGATATTCCATTAGGCGAAAAAATAGACAAAAACAAATTTGATACGCTAGGAAACTATATTGATTTTATAGAGAACATCCAAAAACCGAGGTATCGAATTCTCAGATGTATATATGATGAATATCCGGAATTTCCCAAAAAGTTACGGGAAGAAATTTTTAACTGTATCGCAGAAAACTACACAGAACTTGAAATTTTTGAATATTTACAACATTATGACAATGTTTGGAAATGGGAGAAAATATTTCATTTGAAGATGGATTTGCTATCTTTCTCAAGAAAACAATTACTGGAAAATGAAGAAGGAATTTATATGGGAAGTGATCATAAACCTTGCATTCATTACACTCGTTTTAATGGAGAAGATAAAAAAACCATAGTTTTACACTATACAATGCACTATATAAAAGAAGGGCAATATATAAAGAAAATTTCACAATAGGAGACGAAAAATGGAATACAGACATTTATGCAGAGCAAAGCGAACTGATAACAGTGAATGGGTAGAAGGATTTTATTTTTGTATGACACATCCAGAAGGTAGATATATGCATCATTTTATCATTCCAGTGGGAGCAGATCTAAGCCTTGGAACACCCATTGAAAACATACAAGTTGAGGTGGATTCAGACACTATCTGTTGGTGCACTGGACTTAAAGATAACAATGAAAAGTTAATCTGGGAAAATGATATTGTTAAATGCAAATATGGAAAGGCTATAGTGAAATGGGGTGAAGGAGAGTGGAAAATTGAATGGATTGAAGGACAAATATGGAGAAAGGATTTGTTTTTCTGGTCGATTGAGGGACAAGGATATAGAAAGGATTTGTCTTTTTGGTCTATGGGGGATGTAGATCTTAAAATTATTGGTAACGAATTTGATAATCCGGAACTGTTGAATGTGTATGAAACAGTAAATGTCATAATAGGAGGAAAATAAGAATGAAGACAGCTATAGAATTGAAAGCAAATGTAGACGATAGCGAAATTAATAATTTTGCACTATCACTATATAAAAGAAGGGCAATATATAAAGAAAAATTTATAATAGGAGGAGAAAATCATTTATGCAAAGCAAAACGGACGGATAACGGTAAATGGGTAGAAGGATTTTATTTTTGCATGACACATCCAAACGGTAGACATACGCATGATTTTATCATTCCATTAGGAGCAGAACTGAGTCCGGGAACACCTATTGAAAAAATACAGGTCGAGGTGGATTCGGACACTATTTGCTGGTGCACTGGACTTAAGGATGATAACGGAATACTGATTTTTGAAAATAACATACTTTTCTTAAAAGATGAGATTACTGAATATGAATGGAAAGCGGTTGTTAAATTTGGGAATCCAAATGCAGAATACAATTGGGGTTGGCAGTTAGTCCCAATTACAGAGTGCGATGCCAATAAAGACATTCTTCTGTGGGTTGAAACAAAAATGGATTATATGCAATGCAAAATTATCGGTTCAGTAATAGGGGGAAAATAATGAAGACAGTTATAGAAGTGAAAGCAAATATAGTAGACAATAGCGAGATCAGTGAGATTGATAAAAGATTGAGGTACTTTTTTAAGAATAAAGGTTATGGAATCCGATGGAAAGATGGAATATGCCTGATAACAAAAACAGGAATCCGTGGCAGACGGTGTTTTAAAGTATTATGTGACGGCAAAGATTACCAGATAGAAGCCTTTTATAAAGCGTTTTTTCAACCGGGATTTATTTATAACAAGTCTTTAGAGAATGATATTGCGGATTTAAAGCAGCATTTAAGAGAAATGGGTGAATGTGTAACGGTAGATGAGGAAAGGGAAACAGCGATGGGATATCATGTAAAAGAATATCCGCTTCCACAGGACACAACGCTGTATGCATATGTTTCAATTCTCCTTGCGATCATTGCATTATTTATTCCTTTGTGTGTTCCGGTAGATGTTGCCATGATACTTGTTTTTGGAATAGCTTTGATTTCTATTGGATTTGGAACGCAAGGGCGAAAGTGTCCTTTGGGAGTAACGGCAGCACTAAGTATGATTCTACCATATGCAGTGCTGATATTTTATGGAGGTTCCTATATCATTTTCTTTGTTATGTATGGGATGGGAAAACTTTGGTGGATCTAGTAAATAAAGTCTTTAGAATAACAAGCAGAAATTCTTGGTTATTTAATTTTTTTAAACATAGAATACGAGGAGGAAAAACATGCATTTATCAACGGATATTATTATTACTATTATTGCGACTGCAATGATTACAATTTTGGCAGTGTATAATGTATTAATAAGAGAGGAGTTATCAAGGAGTATAGTGCTTGAAGCAATATTAGCCATTATTATATTGGCTGTTCTGATTATGTATATAAAATAATTTACACACAATACGGACAGATGCTCTGGTAATTCAATTACCGAGTGGTTCACCAGGAGGAATAGGCTGTGAAGGAAAACAAAATTTCAGACAAAATAAAAGAATATATAGTAAACGGATTTTGCACAATTATTCCAGTTTTTTTTATAGCATACATATTAAAGAATCTTTTCCATATCAAAAGAGATTTTTTTGATCTGATCGCTATAAGCACCATTATCCTATTTTGTTGTTTTGTCGGGGGAATAGGACTATTATTTGTACTTTGCGATATCTGTAATATTCCGGGAAAGATTTCATATGCGGCAATGCTGCACAGAAATAAACATGTTTTAACAGAAAAAGAGATAAGAAATTTGAATTTGTCATTAGAGGAATTCTTGTTTGCATTAAATCGGAGAGAATCTTATAAAGAATATTTTATGTTCACATGGACGCTATGTGCCTATGTACTTAAACCATATTCCAGTTATACAAATTGCTATGATCAATTCAAAGAACAAAACATCATCATCAGAAGACATATGAAAGAGATTTATGGATTGGATATAAATGATTCAGATTCAGAGATGTTGGTAGAGAAGATAACGAACAGTGAAAAGTTTAAAAAGTATAACAATGGCATTTCAGAGGAGTTTATAAGATTTTTTGTAAGTTCATGTGAAAATTAAAAATCATTCAGGATAAGCAACAACAAAGGAGATTAAAAAACTAACTATGAAAAAAACAGATTTAACAACAAAGAAGGTTACAAATAAACCTGAAACGGGGAATACAAGGAAGAAAAAAAGTTTAATAAGATTTTCACTGGAATATGCCAAGGAAACGTGTGTATCATCACTCTTGATATTCTTATTTTGTAGTATTACTTTCGGTTTTATAATATTCGTTTCTTGGATGATACCTGTTCTTATACCATTTGCTTTATTCGCTTATAGTATGATAGTTTATCTTATAATTTGTTTTATTTGTGAAATAATGGATCTTTCATTGTTTCGCTATATTTCATTAAATGCAGAAATGTATGCAAAGCAACTGGGTACGGTAGAAGAATATATTGATACTATATATAACATTCTAATGAAAAGAAATTGGTTAGTTGTATTCTTTAATGGAAAATATCCCCAAATTCCTATGAAGCTACGGAAAGAGATATTTATTTATATTACAGAAAATTATACAGGACTTGAACCTTTTGAATATTCGCCAGAAACGGAAAATAAGGGGAAGTGGAGACTGCTGTTTGAAGAGCAAACACTAGATCCTAAAGAAATTGGTTATCACATACAGTTTATAAAAGATATGTTTTTACTCTTTGTTACTATTTGGCTCTTCAAGTATATACTCACACTCTCATGAGGTTTTTTAAGTAGTAGAAATGAGAAAGGAGTAGATAAGTAGAGATAAATAATGTAGGTATTTCCATTAGTTCTGCTATACATTTGCTAATAGCTTTATTAGCAATATAGGCAGAGCGAAGAGTAGATAGTGATTCTACAAAATTATGTTTGAAAATAGTAGCTTTAATTCTTTTTGTTTCAGGTATAGTAGGGAATTTGTATGTACTCTTTACCGGCTTATAGAAATTATAAAAAAGATGACTGGGGGCTTAGATAAAATGAAAAATACAGAAAATAACGAAGAGCAAAAAACGAATCATATCTTTGTATATACGAAAAAACTGTTGTATATGGTGTCAGATGTAATGCTTATATTTTTCAAATGGTACTGCATATTAACGGGTCTTATTTTATTATCAGAAATTAATGCCTTGTCAGGAGTAATTAATGAAACGCTGCTGATGGAGTCTATAGAATCATTAAAAACAGGGACATACCTTTCAAACTGCATAATTAGTATATCCTCATTTATATGGATAGTGTTGATAGGTATATTCTTAATGCATGAAGAAACAAGAAAAGTATATGTGGCTATGGTATTGTGGATTTTGCAAATAGGATTAAGAATTTTTCAACGGAACACATTGTTAGTTAGTCTTTTCCGTCCTGAATCCATAATAATGTATGTGGTTATTTTTTCAATCATCAAGATTTTCACTTGTGAACAGGTAGAGAATTATATAAAACATTTTAAAAATCAGTACACCGTAATAACCGGAAATAACATGCTTTATACATATGATGTTGTGATAAAAGGAAGTTACGCTTGGGTAGAGGCAGAAAAAACATTATACCGAATTATAAGTGATGATGAATCGGAATTACAAGCAGATGCGATCATAACATCGGATGATGTAAAAATCAATGCTTGTAGAGTATCAAGTTTTGCTAGTGAAGAAGCTGCTTTTGGTGCAATGGAATATATTAAAGGAGTTGCAAGGAAGGGTTTAGAAAAATAAAAAATGCTTAAAAGTAATAAAATAGATGGTTCAGTCATGGATATTTTTACCAGATATGTGTGATCCGTATTTGCAAAATTTTTAAATGAGGGAGGGATGAAGATGTCAGTATTTAATATACTATATATTTTGATAGGAATAACAATGATAGGTTTTTTCATTTTCTTATTATCTGGCAAGTGTTTAACAAATGGTATAGATATGCCTAAGCCGGCAGTAATCGGAATAGTGATATTTTTAAGTGGCTGCACGGGAATAATTATTTTTGTTTTTTATTACATATCATTATATTATATGCGTTAAAAATTGAAAATTTGCTTACCGAAAATAATAACCATTAACATCCAAGAACCATTGGTATTGTATGGTAAAAAAGACTGTGTATTTAAGTAGAACACATTGACGAGTAGAAAAACATATCTTATAATATACTTATACGATAAATACCAATATAAATAGGAAAAATGGAGGAATTAAAAATATGAGTCATGATATGATTATAACAGAGGCATTGATAATAGTCTTATTAACAGTCGCATTATCGTTATCTCCAAATGAAAAAGCAAAGAAACATATGCCACATATTACTTTAGGAGTTGCCTTACTTTTTTCAGCATTAAATTGTTTGGTAGTATTGTGTCGGTAATGTTTTTCTAACATTGTATCGAGAATATAACGTGCGATGATATTTGCCGTTTTGGGTAGAGGAGGAATATAGGAAGTGTTTAAAATTCATAGTTATTCAAGAAAAATCATTGATGTA
>OLFY01000503.1_pt1 | contig 59574 bp, 58 predicted proteins | sample 1605611 | NCBI WGS metagenome assembly OLFY01 (sample SAMEA3888923, study PRJEB22519) | human gut metagenome | biome: human gut; feature: human-associated habitat; material: faeces | place: Denmark | collected 2011 | reverse complement strand
TTTTATGGGACTACTTTACCTTGCTTTAGCCTGTATCCTTTGGAGAAAACTGGTACAGCAAGATGCATGCCGGACATACTCTTAGGATACTCATCGGTAGTTCCTGTAGAAACTTTCTTTAGGTGTCACTTCGCTTTCGAGTAGGGAGATACCGAGCTTGCGCAGATGAGCTACAGCATCTCGCTGCCAGTGGCCAAGGTGGACTTTTTCAAAATATCCCCCCTCTCCAAATGCTTTTTCATACTGTGATTTGAGCCCAGTTTTGAAGTCACTCTGTTCTGTACTCAACCTATATCCAGATAATGCCGAATTTTGAGGTATTTTAGATAGTATTTTTAACTTAAAATTATGTGTACCTTCAATGATATGAGCTTTCCCCAAATTCAAATAGAATACAGCAAGGTCTTTTGATTGGCTTCCCAAGATGGGAATAGAGTGAGGGCGATATTGACCGCGACATGTCCTTGTTAGATAGCTCTTTGCATCCGTTCCCAGAAAGAGTCGTGTCCCTCGCACAAGTTTCTTTTGGAATATGCCCCGCAAGAAGCATGCTCTGTCAGGATACATGCGTTGCAGGGCCGCTCCCCCCTCTCGCTGTGCATATTCCTGCCAGATACGCAGAAACAGCTCCATGTCCACTTCGGCTAGCCATTCGCACATGGTCTCGGCGTAAGAGGCATCGATATGTGCCCACCAGTCCATATAGGAGCGGCTTGTTTTGGGGACACGGGGATCGCCCGCGATAGTCAACAGTGTATCGCGCCACGATTCGGAAGGACTACAATGAGCGTTGCGTAAAGTATCGATAAGGATAACTAGAACTTCATGCCCCAGGCGTTTACTGCCGGAAAGTCGGCTTTCATGGACTTGGGACATCTGTAATTCTGCAAGCAGGTCGCTTTGCTCATTGGCGTGTAGTTTGCGCAGGCGGGACAGATAATACACATGTTGGCTGGCTTCGAAAAAGCGGGAATCTGTCAGAGGAATGCCGTGGGCTTTGGCTTCATCGGCTAGGACCGCGTCATGCGCTTCCGTCAGCCTGGCCAATTGCGCATGCCCTTCTGCCTGAAGAAAGAGTTTTTCCTGAGCCTTGAATTTGTCCAAGCCGAACAAGAGTTCCCGCATCTGGTATAGGGAAAACTGGTGTCGCAACACCCGGCAGAGCGCTGACAGATGCGGCAAGGTGTCGTAGCGGCTGAAAAAGAACTGGCACAACTCACGCAAAGCCAGGCGCCCCAACCGTCTCCTCCGGGAAGTGCAGGCGAGCTTGTCCAGATGATCCAGTAATTCCGGTGTGCAGGGGATATCTACAGTCGGATGTCCTTTCTGCCACAGGTCTATCAGAGGCCGGATAAAACTGGCACCCTGCATGACACTGATCATGCGATGCACATCAGGGGCCGTACGCAGCAGGGCGTCTCGCCGGGTCTTGAATCCCTGTCCCCGGGTTCCCAGTCTCTTACACATTTTTTCGCACTTTGCAGCAAGCTCTTCATAAAACTGACTTTCATCAGGCGGAGGGCTGCTGGTCTGCGCCACGGGAAAGATATCCCGTAAGGACAATTCTCCCAGTGATTTTCTTCCATCGAACGACACGGATTACTTCCCCTTCAGCGGACTGACGACATCTTCCATCTCCATGATGGAGGGCTGACGCGTGGTAAAGCGAATGTCGATGCGGCGATTGCTGCGCATGGCCTCTTCTGTACCTTCTATCTCGGCGACACGTCGTGTGGCCGCATAGCCGCTGACGGAAAAGAGATGTTTGCTTTCCCGGTTGCGCAGTTGTGCCAGTAAGGGGCCGTATTCCGTCTGGCCGATCCAGAATTGCCAGAGGGAAATGGCCCGAAGTGCAGAAAGCTCCCAATTCCCCATACGGTAATTGGGAGCCTTGCGGCTGTCGGAATGGCCTTCCACGAAAACGGTCTCCAGATAGCCCCAGCGGTCTTCACGAGTGATGGCAGTGTACAGGGCACGTCCGATTAGCTCCGCTGTTCCGCGCAAGTCTTCCGTGATTTCGAAACTGCCTGTTCTAAAATGGAAGCTGTTTTCCGGGATGCGCAGGATTGTGTCGTTGTCAGAGATCAGAACTTCGATTCCCTGTGCCTTCAGTTCCGCAAAGATGTCCTGTAGGATTTCGGAACGGACCTTACTGGCGTTTTTCAGCTCATCGATATTGGCGGCCACCTGTTCTTCCATTTGCGAGAGCTTGAGTAGCAGGGCCGTGCAGACGAGGATAAAGATAATAAGCATCCCTGACATCATATCAGAGAAGGACATCCAGTACGGGTTGTCCGCCTGTTGGGGGATTCGGGGAGTACGTTTGGCGAAAAACATCGCGGCTTACCTTTAGCGTCTGGGCTGGTTATCCATAGCATCTACAACTTCCGCCATAGCTTCCGCGGTGCTTTGCATCTTATCGCAGAAATTTCTGGTCTGTGTGTTCCAGGCATTCATGCGTTCGTCGAGCTGTGCCTTGGTTAGCTTGGCATACTCTGACAGCAATTCTCCCATTTTCTTGTTGAGATCTTCCACCTGCTGTTGCATTTCCTGGCCGAGCTCGGCAAGGTATTGACGATTCTGCTGTTGCATCGACCCCATATGATCGCGCAGGGCCCGCTGGAGTGCCTCATAGTGGGCGGAGAGCTGGGTATAGGCTTCCCGGGCCGTAGAGACAGAGGATGACAGGGAGCTGGTTGCATTTTCCAGACCAGTCCGCAGGGGCGCCATCCCGGTAATAATGTGTTTCAGTTCCAGAGCTACGGCGTTTTCCTGCCTTCCAACTTCCTGGACCACGGCCACGGCCCGCTCCGTGCTTTGCGCACTGCGGTCGATACTGTTCCTGATCTGTTCGCCAAAGGAATGCAGGCGGGTACTTGCTGTTTGCAGGGAATCTCCGGCACTGGACATGGCCGTGGTGATATTTTTGAGCAGGGCATCCTCCTCGCCGATGCGACGTTGCAGATTTTCGCCCTGCTTCAGGAGGCTCTTTGTTGCCGAGACGTGGGCCGTAATGGCGTTTCCCATATTTGCCAGGGTCTGGGATTGCTGATCAAAGGCCTGCTGCATCTGTTTTTCCAGGACCTTGCTGCGGTCGTCTTGCGCGGAGGAAACCTGCTGCTGGTGCTGGCCTAACTGTTCGAAAAAGTCTTTCATGGTCACGGACATTTCTTGCAGACTGCCGTGGATATTTTCGGACACCTTGCCCATATCACCTGTCTGACGGGACAATTCCTGCTGCATCCCGTTACGGAAATGATCCACCACAGCCAGCATGCCTTCGCTGGCTTTGTCCATATTACGGCCCTGAACTTCGTTCATCTGGTGGAAAGCCGTATGGAGCTGTTCCATCTGGGCCTGCTGGAGTTCACCCATCTGCTCAAAAAAGCCTTTCATGGACGTAGACATTTCACGTAAGCTGGCATGGATATCGTCGGAGATTTTACCCATGTCCGTGGCCTGGCGAGTAAGTTCTTCCCGGACGCCATCCCGGAAACTGGCCATAACAGCCAGCATATCCTCACTGGCTTTCCCCATATTGTGTCCTTGTTCTTCGCTCATCTTGCGGAAAGCCGCATCTAGGCACTCCATCTGGTTTTTCTGATGCTGCCCTAGCTGTGTAAAAAATTCTTTCAAGGTTACGGACATATCTTGCAGACTGTCGCGAATGTCGTCGGAGACCTTGCCCATATCCGCAGCCTGACGGCTGAGTTCTTCCCGGACACCGTCGCGGAACGTGGCCAAGACTTCCAGCATGTCTGTACTGGCCTTGCTCATGTTCCGTCCCTGTTCTTCGTTCATCTGGCGGAATGCCGTATCCAGACGTTCCATTTGATTCTGTTGACGCTGTTCAAAAGCCTGCTGTTGTTCCTGTAGAGAGCGCACGAGACCAGTCATGGACTCAGCAAATGTTGACATCGCTTGCTGCATTTCCTGGGTCGCTTCCCGCATAGCTTCTTTCTGACTGTTTCCGGCCTCCCCCATGCGTCCAGTGAATTCCGTCAGCAGGTGGCTAAGGGCTTCTTCCGAGCCCTGGGCCTGGCGGGTGGCCAGATCCTGAGAGGCAGCCGACATCCTATCTATGGAGGGGATCAGAGTTGTTTGTAAGGTCTCGGTCAGGCTGGCGCTGATGGCCTGGGAGATACGGTTACTGGCCTCAGATATACTACCTGCCAGACTATTCAGCATGTTCTCTGAGAATGAATCCAGAGAGCGCTGCATGTTCTCACCGATTTGCTCAGCAAGTCCTGCCAGATGGGTCACCGTCTCCCTTGAACTATCCCTTGTATCGCGCATGATTTCCGGGAGAGGGAAGGGGGGGAATAGCTGAAGGAGTAATCCCTGGAGGGAGAGGAGGCGTCGGGAGACTCCTGATGAACAGATTTTTTCCAGCACTGTCAGTGCGAGACTCAGCGAGACGCCCCAAACAGAAGTCTCAAAGGCCACGGAGGCCCCCTGTGCTACCTGTCGGATTTCGGCCTGCAAGTGTTCCATGTTGCCGTCTAGCTGCAGACCACTAAGGCCGAGCAGCAGGCCGGCGAAGGTGCCCAGGACACCCAGGCCGGTAAGGATGGCCGCACCGGCTGGAATCAGACGCGAGCGCAACAAAGGCGGTTCCCACAGAGCATGGCTGACTGCTTCTACATCTTGAGTAGCGTACAGAACACCATTATCTTCTCGCAATATTTCAGAGAAATTTTTGATCGTAGGAGAGAGTTCTATAAGAGCTTTTCGTTGATCTGCAGGAAAGTGCGTTTCCTGGATAGGGTCGCCGCTTACGTTGGTAGTGGAGACAAGCTCTTCTATTTTCTTTTTTGTTCGCCAAAGGCTGATCCATCTCCAAGACGCATTACACACAAGGAGCAAAATAAGGAATAAAGCTGTACAAAGAATGATTTGCTTAAATAATTCAGTAACATCATCCGGCGTCATGCCGGAAAAAAAGGGGATGATGATCTCTGCAAGCCTATTGGCAAATTTAGAAAGCCAAGAAAGAAAAATGTCCATATATCCTCCAGAATCACTATGTCTTTCGAGAAAAGACAATCGTGGCTTCATTCATGACAAGCATATCAGCTGAAATGGCACAAAAAATAGAATAATAGAAACAGCATATGTAAACAAGCAGAGAAATAACGTTCGAAATTATAGAATATTATCACTCCAGAATACGGAATTTTTCTGGAGAATAGCCCAGAAACTAGGCTAAATTCTTATGAATAATAGCCGTGTGTCTGTAGGGTCGTGCTTAGTCGAAGGACATCTTCTCGGCAGGACGAGTTAGGACAAAGAGCGTCCCCGGCGTACGTTTCAAAAAAATTCGTTTTCTTTCCCAAAGATTGTTGACAAGCGGTCCGCATTTCTATAAGAACACCCTCACGACGCGCTCGTAGCTCAGCTGGATAGAGCAACAGGCTACGAACCTGTAGGCCAGGAGTTCGAATCTCTTCGGGCGCACCACAACAAAAACAAGCGGTTAGCTGTAAAAGGCTGACCGCTTTTTTTGTATCTGCTTTCCGGCAGCGAGAGGATGTGAAAAGTTTGTGTGCTCCGTTTCGTCGGCATGTCGTCGGTGATGTTCCCCTGTGGAGGTTCGTGGAGCATCCTTGATCTTTTGAGGAAAGAAGAGAGACCTCTTTTGCGCTTCGCCCCGAAGAGCCTTTTCAGGCGCGGGATACGGGAATCTTGGGAACGGAGGATATTTTTTAGGGATCGGCCGAGGCAGCCGATCAGCCCGGAAGGTGAGGGCTGTGATGGCGTGAGGCGAACAGGAAAGAGCCATCCTGCTGTACCGTCCGGGAGTTCGATACCATTGCTCCGCCATCTTGGCAGGCCCGCCAGATGACAAAAAAAGGCCCCGCCGGAAGCGGGGCCTTTTTTATTCAGTCGGAAGCGGGGGCTTCGCGGCGGCTTAGTACATGCCGCCCATGCCGCCCATGCCACCCATGCCGTCAGGCATAGCAGGAGCGTCCTTCTTGGGTTCGGGCTTTTCGGAGATGGCGCATTCGGTGGTCAGCAGCAGGGAGGCCACGGAAGCGGCGTTCAGCAGGGCGGTACGGGTCACCTTCTTGGGGTCGATGACGCCGGCCTTGATGAGGTCTTCGTATTCGCCGGTAGCGGCGTTGAAGCCGAAGCCGTCCTTGCCCTGGCGGACCTTTTCCACAACGATGGAGCCTTCAAAGCCGGCGTTGTGGGCGATCTGGCGCAGAGGAGCTTCGATGGCGTTGCGGATGATGTTCACGCCGGCCAGTTCGTCGTCGTCAGCGGGCTTGATGCTGTCGAGCACCTTGGACACGCGGATCAGAGCGGTACCGCCGCCAGGCACGATGCCTTCTTCCACGGCAGCGCGGGTAGCGTTCAGGGCGTCTTCCACGCGGTCCTTCTTTTCCTTCATTTCCACTTCGGTAGCGGCACCCACATGGACCACGGCCACGCCGCCCACCAGCTTGGCCAGGCGTTCCTGCAGCTTTTCGCGGTCGTAATCGGAGGTGGATTCTTCCACCTGGGCGCGGATCTGCTTCACGCGGGCCTTGATTTCGTCGGCCTTACCGGCGCCGTCAACGATGGTGGTGTCTTCCTTCTTGACCACCACGCGCTTGGCGGTACCCAGGTCGTTGAGGGTCATGTTTTCCAGCTTGGTGCCGGTGTCGTCAGAAGCCACCTGGCCGCCGGTCAGGATGGCGATATCCTGCAGCATGGCCTTGCGGCGATCGCCGAAGCCGGGGGCCTTGATGGCCACGACCTGCAGGGCGCCACGCAGCTTGTTGACCACCAGGGTAGCCAGGGCTTCGCCTTCCACGTCTTCGGCCAGGATCACCAGAGGACGATTGACCTTGGCGACCTGTTCGAGCACGGGCAGCATGTCCTTCATGCTGGAGATCTTCTTTTCAGTGCACAGGATGTAGGGGTTGTCCATCTCGCATTCCATCTTCTCCGCGTTGGTCACGAAGTAGGGAGAGAGATAGCCGCGGTCGAAGCGCATGCCTTCCACCACGTCCATGGTGGTTTCCAGGCCCTTGGCCTCTTCAACGGTGATCACGCCTTCCTTGCCTACCTTGGCCATGGCTTCGGCGATGATGTTGCCGATGGTGGCATCGGAGTTGGCAGAGATGGTGCCGATCTGGGCAATTTCCTTCTGGTCGCGGGTGGGCTTGGCCAGGTTGGCCAGTTCGCCGATCAGGGCTTCCACGCCCTTGTCGATGCCGCGCTTGATGGCCATGGGATTGCGGCCGGCAGCAACCAGCTTCACGCCTTCGTGGTAGATGGCCTGGGCCAAGATGGTGGCGGTGGTGGTACCGTCACCGGCGGCGTCGGAGGTCTTGGAGGCGACTTCCTTCACCAGCTGGGCGCCCATGTTCTCGAACTTGTCGTCCAGTTCGATTTCCTTGGCAACGGTCACGCCGTCCTTGGTGATGACGGGAGCGCCGAAGGACTTTTCGATGGCAACGTTACGACCCTTGGGGCCGAGGGTCACCTTCACGGCATTGGCCAGCTTATCAACACCACGCGCCAGTTTTTCGCGGGCTTTCACGTCGAAGAGAACTTCTTTAGCGGACATTATATTTTCCTCCTGGGAATAATCGAAAAGCGGAGAGTGTGTATGACCGGCGCGTGTGCGTTAGTCGGTCAGGATGGCGAGGATGTCTTCTTCGCGCATCACCAGATGGTCGATGCCGTCCAGCTTGACTTCGGTGCCGGCGTACTTGTTGAAGAGCACCTGATCACCCTTCTTGACGGCCAGTTCAACGCGGGTGCCGTTTTCCAGGACCTTGCCGGGACCGGTAGCGATCACCTGACCCTTGCAGGGCTTTTCCTTGGCGGTGTCGGGGATGTACAGACCGCCGGCGGTCTTTTCTTCGGTTTCCAGGCGCTTGACCAGCACACGATCGTTCAGGGGCTGCAGTTTCATGGTGTCAGATCCTCCAAAAATTTTTATGGCCACGCTTGGGTGGCATGCACAGCGTCCGCGGGGCGGAGCTGAAATTATCGCGTTATGACCGCCGTAAACCATTGCTGCGGTCCCGCAACGGGATAGTAGATAAGACACTCTTTGCGCTTGAAAAGGGGCAAAAAGGAATTTTTTTTGCAGAAAAGTTGTTTTTGGGTATAAAAATAAATAATATCAATACGTTATAAAAATAAAAAACTTTTGAGGATCTGCGTTTGCCTTGGTCGTGCGGTGATGGCCGCCGGAAAAGGCCGCATGACGGGTAAGAGAAAGCAAGAGGGAATCCTTGCCGAATCCGGCAAGGCATAAGGTCGTGCGCTGCGGTAGGGGCAGCGGAGCTGCCGGGAAGACGGGACACCCGGAAATGCGGAAGAAAGGACAGGCTGGCTGAGGGATGAAAAAAGAAAGGCCCCGCGTGAGCGGGGCCCGGAATGGCTATCTGCAAGATAAGCTAGTCTTTGTTGCCGAACAGCTGGTCCGGCGGCAGGACGGTGAAGCCGTTGGCCTTGAGCAGATCCACGGCCTGGTCGGTCTTGTCGAAACGGAAGATCATGATGGCACAGTCAGCCTCACGGGTGATGAAGGCATACATGTATTCCACATTGATGCCATGCTGCGAGACGAACTGCAGCACGCTGTCCAGACCGCCGGGGGTATCGGGCACCTGCACGGCGACCACGCTGGTGCGGCCCAGGGTGAAGCTGTGTTCCTTGAGAACGGACTTGGCTTTTTCCTGGTCATCAACGATGAGGCGCAGGATACCGAAATCGGAGGTATCAGCCAGGGAAAGAGCGCGGATGTTGACGCCGGCCTCAGCCAACGTATGGGTCACTTCGGCCAGACGGCCGGCGCGGTTTTCCAGAAAAACGGAAAGTTGTTCAGCTTTCATGGCAGGATCCTCTACGCTTTGGGAGCATCGTCGCCCGAGGTGGGCTTTTTGTCCTTGCCGGGGGTGATGTCGATCTCGTCAGGCTCGGACGAGGCCCGGCGGAAATTTCGGATGGCCCGTCCCAGCCCGCCACCGATCTCCGGCAGTTTGTTGGCGCCGAAGATGAGCAGCACTACGATCAAAATAAGTAACAGTTCCTGCATGCCGATGCCGAACATGGGGGCCTCCCTTGAATGTTGAGCCTTTCAGGCCATTGATTTGAAAAACATACGACGTGAAGGTGCCGAGGTCAAGACGTGTCGCGCTAAAGGACACCTCGCATGCGTTTGCGCACCTGCTGGGGCGATGCCGGCGCCTTGAACCCGGCCTCGATGAGGCTGTGGGCGACCATATCGCGGGCGGCACGGCTCCTGCCGCCCATGACCACCACCAGCAGGCGGGTCTTGCCGCGGCGTGCCGTGACGATGATGTTGTAGCCGGAGGCCACGGTCCAGCCCGTTTTCAGGCCGTCGACACCGGGGATGCCCAGCATGGTGTTGGTGGCTCCCAGAGTACGGCCGTTGAAGCGGAAGGACCGCAGGCTGTGATAGCGCATGGCCTGCGGATGGCTGCGCAGATAGGCGCGGGCCAGGGTGGCCATGTCGCGGGCCGTGGTGCGCTGACCTGCCGCGGGCAGGCCCGTGGGATTCTTGAAGACCGTTCGGGTCATGCCCAGCTGGCGCGCCTTGTGGTTCATAAGATGGGTGAAATTGCGGCTGTTGCCGCTGATATGCTGGGATATGGCCATGGCGGCGTCATTGCCCGAAGCCACCGCCATGCCGGTGAGGAGCTGGTCCACCGTGACTTTCTGGCGGGGGCGCAGGCGCATGCTGGAACCGCCCACCCGTGCCGTGGGATGGACGCGGATGCTGGTGTTGCGTTTCAGCCGGCCCAGCTTGATGCGGTCCATGACCACATACATGGTCATGACCTTGGTCAGGGAGGCGGGCGGGATGGAAAGATTGGGGTTGTGCTCGTACAGCACCTTGCCGTTGCTCAGGTTGATCATGACGGCGGCACGGGCCCTGCGGGCCGCATCGGCACCGGCAGGCAGCGAGAGCATGGCAAGGACGAGGAGCAGGACGCACAGCCAGCGCCCCGGGATGGTGGGGGAGTGGAACATGAGCTTCAGGCCGTATGGTGGTAGGTTTGATGGGCTTCTTCCACAGCCTGCATGGCGATGGCCAGCAGCACGGGGCCGATGATGAGCCCCATGGGACCAAAGCTGCCGAGACCGCAGAGAATGGCGATGATCAGCACGAAGAAGGGGGCATTGATGCCCTGTTGCAGAAAAAGGGGCCGCAGGATGTTGTCCACGCTGGTCACGGCCAGCGTGCCCCAAAGGGCCAGCCCCACGGCGGGCATGGTGGCACCCGAGAACCAGAGGGAAAGACAGAGCGGGCCCCAGACAAGCGCAGTGCCCACGAAGGGGATGGGCGCCACGACCGTGGCCAGCAGCCCCCAGAAGGCGGGCTGCTTGATGCCCGCCACGGCAAAGCCGATGCCGCACAGGACCCCCTGGGCGATGGCCACCAGGACGATGCCCAGCATGACGCCCTGCAGGGCCCGGCGGATGGCCAGGACGAAACGGCGCAGCATGGTGGCCGGGATATGGAATATGCGGGCCGTGATCAGATTGATGCGGCTCGCGTAGGCGGCAAAGATGACCGTGAGCGTCACGAAGAGGAACAGGGTCCAGAGGACGGTCATGGTGCCGCCCAGCACGTCCACGCTGCGGTTGATGAGCAGGCCCATGGTATCGGCCAGCATGGCATCAAGGTTGCTGAGGAACTCCGAGATCATCTTGTCCACTTTGGGATAGTCCGCCAGGCTGTGGCGCAGCTCCTGGAAGCGCATGACCCATTCCGGGGGCAGCTGGAAGTTGTTGGCCTGGAGTTCCCGCAACCTGGCCAGACCACCGGCCACCTGGGGCGACACCAGCAGCACCAGGGTGCTGATGGGGATGACCACAGCCGAGAAGATCATGACGATATAGCCGTACAGCGGCAGACGATGGGAGCAGGATATCACGATATGCCCCAGCCTGCCGGGATGGCGCAGACGCAGACGCTTGCGCCAGTGCCGGATCGTGCAGCGCATGCGCCGGTAGACGGGCAACGTGAGACAGGCAAAACACCCGGCCATGACGATGGTGACGGGGTTGGGGCGGAGCAGCAGGAACCAGGCCAGTGCGGCAAGGATGTACAGGAGGCGCGGCAACATGTTGGGCATGCGGGGAACCTTTAAGCGGCAGAATAGGTCTGGGCGAGGATAGCACGCGGGGCCGGAGCTGCCAAGTTCCCTGTGGGAAGAGGGACGACCGCGGGAGAGAAGCCGAAAAAAAGCCCTGTGCAGGGATGCAGCAGGGCTTGGTCGTGTTCCGGTGCCAACGGTTAGTCGAAGATGCTGGAGCCGCGGAAGGTGATGTCCACGATCTCGTAGGTGACGCGGCCGCGCGGAATGTCCACGCTCACTTCGTCGCCCACTTCCTTGCCCAGCAGGGCCTGGCCCACAGGGGAGAGGAAGGAGATGGAACCCTTGGCGGGTTCGGCTTCATCGGGACCGAGGATGGTGTAGGTGCGGCTTTCTTCGGTATCCACGTCTTCCACTTCCACGGTGGAGCCGAAGATGACCTTGTCACCGCTCAGCTTGTCCAGGTCGATCACCTGGTAGAGGGCCATGCGGGACTCGATGTACTTGATGCGCGCTTCCGCCATGCCCTGGCGTTCGCGGGCGGCATCATAACCGGCGTTTTCGCGCAGGTCGCCTTCTTCACGGGCCTCCTTGATGGCCTGGATGATGGCGGGGCGTTCGCTCTTCAGGCGGGCCAGCTCTTCTTCCAGACGCTTGTAGCCCTGCTTGGAAATGGGGATATTGGTCACGGCCATGATACACCTCTGTTCGTCAGATGAAAAAAAAGCGTCCGCTGCGCGGGCAGCGGAGCGCGTGAAAATTGCATTCATTATTTGGACTATAGCCGTTGCTCCAGTATTGGTCAAGCCCCGCAGGAGAGACGGTCCACCCGTCTGCCGGGCTGCCGCCGGGCATGTTGAGGCTTGCACCGGGAGGCAGCTGCGTATATGGTGAAGATAATTTGAACAACTTCTTACCTTGCCGGAACGCCATGAAAAAATACTTGCGTTACCTGGGGCCCGTACTCATAACGGCACTTTTCGTGCTGGCCATATATCTTCTGTACCACAAACTCAAAGCTTACAGCATCGCCCAGATCAGAGAAAGCATCCAGCAGGTCTCCACAGGCAGTATCTGTTTTTCCATCGGCCTGATGATCGTCAACTACATCATCCTGGTGGGCTATGATTGGCTCGCCCTGAAGGCCATCCACAAATCCCTGCCCCTGCCGCGCGTGGGGCTCGTTTCCCTGGTAGGGCAGGCCGTCAGCTACAATTTTGGAGCCCTGCTGGGCGGTACGAGCGTCCGTTACCGTTTTTATTCGGCCTGGGGATTCTCCCTGGTGGAGATCGTCCGCCTCGTGCTCATGCTGGCCGTCACCTTCTGGGTCGGCGCTCTGGGCCTGTGCGGCGTGGTCTTCCTACTGGCACCGCCCGTGATCCCGGACGAGCTGCTGGCCAAGATGCCCATCCAGGACGTGCGCTTCCTGGGAGGCATCCTGCTGGCCATCGCCCTTTCCTATCTGGTGCTGTGCTTCACCATCCGCAAGCCGGTGCACATCTTCGGCAAGGAATTCGTCTTCCCCATCCCCCGCATCGCCGTGGCCCAGATGGTCGTGGCGGGGGTGGACCTGATCGCCGCTGCCGCCTGCATGTACGTGCTGCTGCCCGATGATCTGGGCATCGGCTTCATCGACTTCCTGCCCAGTTACCTCATGGCGCAGGTGGCCGTGGTGCTGACTCATGTGCCCGGTGGCGTGGGGGTCTTCGAGCTGGTCATCCTGCATCTGACGCATACTCCGCGCGAGCAGGCCGTTTTTGCCGCGGTGCTGCTGTTCCGCCTGATCTATTTCATCCTGCCTTTGCTGGCCGCCGCGGCCCTGCTGGCCGTGTACGAAGCCCGGCAGAGCCGCAATACCCTGCGGGAAGCGGGCCGGTGGCTTTCGGTGCTTTCCCACTCCATCGCAGCCTACACCACCTTCGTGGGCGGCTGCATCCTGCTGGTCTCCGCCATGTTGCCGACGCTGCCCGCCGTGGTGGCGCAGCTTGATGATTTCCTTCCCCGGGCCCTGCTTATGGGGGGACATCTGGTCTGTGCGCTTTCCGGGGCGTTGTTGCTCTTTGTGGCCTATGGGCTGGAACGGCGCCAGAACCGTGCCTTCTGGATGGCGGTGGTCCTGTTGCTGCTGGGCATCGCAGGGGCCTTGCTCAAGGGGCTTTCCTTCCTGGCCGCCGGTGCAGCCCTGGTGGTGTTGATAACGGTCTGGCTGTCCCGACGCCGCTTCTATCGCTCTTCCTTCTTCTGGGAAGAAGCCATCCCGGCACATTGGCTGGTCCTCGCCTTCGCGGCCTTGGGCCTGGCCATGGGCCTGGGCTGGTTCATCTACCATCCGGCCTGGGACAGGGCCACCCTGTGGGGCTTTGAACAGCATTTCAATGCGTCGCGCGTCCTGCTGGCCGATGTGGGCATCGCGGTCGTGGTCCTGGTGTCGTGGCTCGTCCGGGTCAGTCTGCGGGCCCGCAAGCGCCTGCAGGAACGCAATCTGCAATCCGGGCGCGTCCCGCGTGCCTGAAGCTGAAGCGTATTTGAGGGCTGTCCCGCAAGGGGCAGCCTTTTTCATTGGCGGGGCAGGGGACGTGCCGGAGATCTTCCTGCGGGGACAGGCAGGCGGCAGCGGCGGAACTCATCATTCCGGCACGCTTTTTTCTTCGGTCGTACCGGTAAAGAGGATGCCCGGAGGATGGCTGTTCGCTGTATGGCTGCGGGGGCCGGTGTGTGGACGTGTGCCCGCCAAAGATGCCGGACGGCAGACAGCCACGCCGGCTGCTGGCATGATGCCGGTGAGTTCTTTGGGGGTGTCTTTCAGGAATAAAGACGCCCGTTACCATTGGGAGGTATGGACCATGATGACGGAAGAAGCCCTGTACGCCCGGCTCAAGGAGGCGTTGCGTGATGCCATCGCACGGCACCATCTGGATGCGTGTAGTATCAGCCTGAAAAGCCGCGGTCTTACCCCGGAAGAGGCCATAGGCCGGACCGCGCGCACGGACTATCCCATCCTCAATGGCAGGGAAGTCATGCTCCAGGCCCGTTTCGGCGAGGCTCTGGGGCAGGCCTTCACCAGTGCACCGGTGGATTTCGAAGGCTCGCTGGCCGATGTGCTGGCACTGGACACGGCGCAGGATCCCCAGGCAGGCGGGATGCTGGTGGCCACGCTCAATGCCGTCCTGCGCGCCGTGGGCGAGATCGGCAATACGATCCATTGCCGTGACGACGGGCCGGAGCTGTGTGCAGAACGGTATGCGGCCCTCGTCCGGGAGAGCTTCGGCACGCCGCGTATCGCACTGGTGGGGTTCCAGCCTGCGCTGCTGGCTCGGCTGTCCAGGGAATTCAGCGTGAGGGTGCTGGACCTCAATCCCGAGATCGTGGGGACGGTGCGTTCCGGCGTGCTGGTGGAAGACGGCATGGCGGCCTATCAGGACGTGGTGCGGGACTGGGCCGAACTGGTGCTGTGTACGGGCAGCACGCTTTGCAACGGCTCGTTCGTCAACTTTCTGGATATCGGCAAGCCGGTGCTGTTCTTCGGCACCTCCTGCGCCGGGGCGGCGCATATCCTTGGGGCGGAACGCTACTGCCCAATGTCGGCCTGAAGCCTGTCCGGCCGGGGCTGCTCCGGTGATGTCCCGTGCCTCTGACTGTCAGGGGAATGTCGGCTGTCCGACATCATCCTGACGGGCGAAGGGAGCCAGAATGTCGGCATATGCGGAGGTAAGCATATGACCGACAATGACAGGATAGTTTGCCAGGTACTGGAGCAGCAGCTTTCCCTGCGCTTGCGGGAAGGCTGCCGCGATGTGCTGCTGCACCTTCTGCCTGCTCCCCTGCGGGGGCTGCTGTATATCGCCCTGCGCAGCAGTGCCGCAGGTTATGCCCGGCTGTGGGTGGGCACCAGCAAGGCGACAGGCCGCCATATTGCCCGTTCGGAGCGTCCGGTCCGTTTGCCGGGGCAGGACATGGACAGACCGCCGCAGTCGTGCCCTCTTTTTCGTGTCGGCAGGACAGGAAAGCGAGAGGGTTCATATACTTCTCCGGTACGGGCCTGAACTGCTGCCGGGATGCTCTCATACTCCAGAGGCGCATGGCAGGGGGCACGCAAGTGTCGCCACGGTTCCCCAGGCCTCGTGCGGGCATTGCTGACGGCAGTATGAAGACACGTCGCTCCAGATCGTGAGGTCTGTGCCCAAAAGACGGGCAAATCCTGTAGATGCCCAGCGCGCAGTCCGGGACAACAAACAGGAGGAATGGCGTACACGAGAGGCAGGCGGGAAAGCCCAGAGGGACCTGGAGTACAGCGGACAAAAAAGGCGCACCGGATAACGGTACGCCTTTTATATTTCGTTCCTTCTGAAGGAGGTTTCGCTGTGGGCTACTTCATCTCCTGATAGAATTCGTCCACAGCGGCCAGCACTTCCAGCGGCGGGTTCCAGCCGATGAGCGTGGCCATGAACAGGTTCAGAGCCATGCTGACGGGACTTTCAAAGACCGGCGACAGGTCACGCGGGCGTGCTCCCTTGAGGATGGCCTCCACCAGCCCGGCACTGAAACGGCCTTCCTCGGCCGTGTTGGACTGGGCCACGCTCAGCAGAGCCCCGTGGACCACGTCCGGTGCGCCCAGCTGGGAAAAGGTGGGGATGTGCGCATCGGCCAGCGGTTGCAGCACCTTGCGCATGGCAGCGGCCTGCAGACCGACGTTATAGGTGAGGTAGACGGCCTCGGCCCCTTGTTCCACCAGTTTTTTATGGCAGGCCAGCAGGCGTTCGGAGGCGAGGTCCGCATCCTGGATGTCGAAGATATCGGTACATCGCAGCAGGGTGACGCCCAGTTCCCTGGCGGCATCCTCGATCTCGTTGAGGGCGATGCTGCCGCGGCCTGCCGGACTATCCTCGTAGGCGATGCCGAGCTTTTTGAACGCGAAGATGTCATGGAACAGCAGAACCTGGCGCTTGAAGCGGTCAGGTTCGATGGGGGCCACCAGATTGTCCCGTCCCGAATCTTCCACCGAGGGGATGATGCCCGCATCCACCGCATCGGTCACGGACGAGACGATGACCGGGACAGGAAGATCCTGCGCGGCAAGATCCTGTCCGGCCCAGGTGCCGAAGGCCAGGACCATGTCCACGTCCTTCTTTTCTCGGATGCGCCGCAGGACGTCCTGACGCACCTTTTCCCTTTGCCGGCTGTCCCATCCGGCGGAATAGAAACCGTCCGCCAGAAAGACAAGGTGCTTGCCGCCCGCATGCTGGTGCAGCCATTCCCACATGCCGCGGGCCTCTTCGCTATCCTTGGGCAGGGGCACATGCCCGTTCTCGATCAGGCCGCGTTCCTCCAGCCCCAGGGCCAGTCCCTGGAAGATGCGCTGGTAATCGGAAAAGGGACCGCCTTCCACATAGATCACCCGCCATACTCTGTCTCCGGCAGGGGCATTCCTGGCAGAGGCGGCAAAGGCACAGTCCGGGAGCAGCAGGGACAGGAGCAGCAGACAGGCAAGCATTGGGGCGGCATATCGTGACGTCTTCATGAAACCTCCGAAAGGGACACCGTTCCCTGATGGGGGGCGGTAGGCCGGGAGTCGGGAAGAGACCGTCCCGGCAGAATATCGTGGATGAGGGCCTTGCGGATGTGGGGCATGCGGCAGGTACGGGCCACGGCCCAATAGGACGGGATGAAGTGGATATGTTCTCCCGGCACGGGCACCTGTGGGCTGCCGCTCATGTCCAGGATGGCATAATTGCCGCTGAAGTCGGAGATCCGCCAGTCCGGACGAGCCAGAGAGAGGCCCCGGACGTCCGTGTGCAGGCTGCCGCAGTCCACCAGTGCCCGGAGCCGTTTTCCCAGATCGGGGCAGTCTACGGGCATCCCCCGCCCGTTGTGGACGCTGTGGCGGGGCGGGTGGATGTCGCGTTCCGTCACTTCCAGCACCGTGGCCGACAGACGGAAGATGTCCTGCCGAAAGTCCCCGGCCAGCAAGGCTTCTTCCCGGTACATGTCCCGGCCGAGCAGCAGGGGATCCCCCATACGGAATTCCATAATACAGCCGGGCGGCCAGTGCGGCCCATGCCCGTGGCGGCGGGCGAACCAGTTCCAGAAGATGCTCCCGCCCAGGCTGACCCGGTGCAGGGCGTGCCCCAGCAGGTCCCCGGCCCGGGCGGCCAGGGCCTCGAGCCGGGCCATGTTTTCGTCGTCCGGGCAGGTACCGTACAGGCAGCCCAGGTTGACGCCGATGCCCGCCACATGGGCACCCGGGCCATGGGAGGCACGCTGCGACGCGGCAGCCACGGCCCGCAGCAGGGCAGGGGCCTCATCCAGCGGGATGCCTTCGCGCATGTCGCCTATATCCACCATGAGAAGGGCCTCATGATGCAGGCCCGCGGCACGGGCGGCGGCATCCAGGGCCCGGAAGGTCGCCTCGCAAGAAAAGGAGCTGCGCTCGAACAGACGGACGACGTCGTCCGCCCGGTCCGGGGGCGCCAGATTGATCAGGATACGCCCTGTGCGGTCAGGCGGCTCCGGGCCGTAAAGAAGATGCTCGGTCATGTCCGCGATGCCGTAACAGGCATGACCCTGCGTGCGCAGGAAACCGACGATGTCCGGGTGGGAGGCCACCATCTTCAGCACCGGCAGAAAGCGAAAACCCCAGGCCTGTTCCTGACGCTGCACAAGATGCAGGTTATGGGCCAGGGCATCCATATTTATCTCCAGTTCAGGCATAGGGCATCTCCGGGGTGAAAGGCGCAAGGAAAGGCAGGCTCCCGGCGGGCGGGGCCTGTTGCAGGAGTTGCTCCAGCAACTGCGGCTGCATATCCTGACCTGACAGGTCTTCATAATGATACGGCAGCGAGGCAGCCAGAGCGTGATCGACCCGGCAGTCCCGCAGGGACTGCCACAGGGCCGGAGAAAGGCCGCCGGCCAGCCAGAGGTCCGCGGCACCGGCTCCCCGGCCCGTCTGCTGCAAAGGACCATCAGGGCAGGACAGACGCAGGGGCAGCAGTCCCGTGCAGGGCGGACAGGGGCGGAAGGACCCGGAGATGCGTTCTGCCAGTGCGTCTGCGCTGCAGTGCCGCAGGGCCGTACAGATGCCCCGGATCATGCGCGGCAGGTATGAGGTCTGGAAAACACCTCCGGCACAGCGCAGGCCCCTGGCCGCCGCCACGGTGGCGAAATAGAGGAAAAGTGAAGGAAGGATACGTCCTTCCTTCAGGGCCTTGCCCAGAGTACGGGCATCCAGCGGCAGGCGCCAGTTGCTGTCCCGGGCAGCCTCCAGCGAGCGGAAATCGCGGGCAGGCCGCAGGGCCAGGGCCCGTCCTTTGCCGTCCACGCCCCAGAAGAGGAAGGTGCCCCGTTGCAGGCTCTGTGCGTCCCCGGTCCAGCAGGCCCGCTGCCCGTTGAGGGCCTCCCAGACCGCGGCGGCCAGCGGCGGATGCAGGAGCAGGTGCCGGACAAGACTGTCTGGATGTTCCAGATCGGCCGTGATCAGGCGGCCGCACAGCCATTGCATGTCCAGTGAGACCAGGGGCGGGATGTCACAGTTTTTCGGGATGACCTGCTGCCACAGCAGGGCATTCATGATGCCGGCCTGATCCCGGAACGTATGCTGCTCCAGGACGCGGGGATGCCGGTAGACGGCCTGGACAAGACGGTCTAGAGCATGCGTCTCTTCCGGCTGACCGGGAAGGTGCGAGGGCAGGGTGACCTCGGCGGCGGTGAACGCCGGGCGTACGCTGATGAGCCCATGGCGCTCCCGTCCCGGCAGGATGGGCAGTTTGCGGCTGCGGAAACTCACCTCTCCCGGGGTGCCGCATCCCAGCAGGATGCCGCGCGGATAGGCCACATTGTTGGCCGGGACAGCGCCACAGTTGAACAGGGGCACGGCATGGCGGCAGCTCATAGCGAACAGCAGGTCGCCCTGGAAAAATTCCGGATGGAAGTCCACGCCGTGATGGTTGGCCGTAAGGGCATGGAGATTTGTTTCCAGCTCACGACGCAGGGCCTGTCCCACGTCTGCCGAATACAGCCGGGCGCAGGTCGAGGCGGCCAGCTCCACAAGGTCATCAGCGGCTTGCGGCGGCCGGGGCAGGGAGGCCTCTGCGCCAAAGCCTGCCGCATAGGCCGCCAGTGTCTGTGCTCCTGCCCGTTCGAAGGCCGCCAGCGCGTCCGGGCAACGGCTGCGGATCCACTCCTGGGCAAGGGTCATGCTCTGTCTCCCGTATGCCGGGCCGGACGGACCAGCAGCAGGAAAAGAAGGGAAATGGCCACCAGGATGATACCTGCCCAGCGGGCGGCGTCATCCACGCTCATGATGGCCATGACAGCCCCTACGCAGACCGGGCCGATGACCTGTCCCACGCGTTGCAGGGCATCCAGCAGGCTCATGGCCTGATCCACACCGATGGCCCGGGCGATGTCCAGCTCCAGCAGGAATTCGCTCTGGGCCGGGATGTTGAGACCGGTGGCTAGCCCCAGCAGGATGGAGCCCGCCACTGACGCCGGCAGGGGGGGCAGGATGCAGAAACAGGCCACGGACAGGGCCGACAGGATGCCCGCCCAGAAAAGGAGCGGGCCTTTGTGCAGGCTGTTGCCGACCAGGCGGGCGAACAGGGGACCGCTGTAGATGACGATGAGGCAGTTGAGCATGTAGATGCGCCCGATATTGGACTGGGCCACATCGGCCTGCTTGAGGAAGACAGGCAAAAAGTAGTTGAGAAAGCCCACGCAGAGCAGGGCCGAAGGCAGCAGGGCCAGCAGGATGAAGGCCAGGAAGTGGCGGTCCGCCAGCAGACGGCGGATCTGCGGCAGGGTCAGTCTGGCGGTCGGGGCTTCCTCCTGGGCATCCGCTCGTTCTTCCTGTCCACGCAGCAGGCGCAGGGGCACCAGGGCCAGACAGGCCAGGATGACGGCGGAAATGACGAAGACGGGGCCATAGCCCAGGCGTTCGGCCAGCATGGCCCCCAGAGCGCTGCCGCACAGGGATCCGGCATAGACACCGGCGAACATGTCGGCCAGTTTGCCGTCCCGCACCGTATAGGCCTGGGCCGTGAGCAAAGAAAGTCCGTACCCCAGCCCCACCAAGGCGCGGGCGGCGATGAAGAGCCAAGGGTTCCAGGCCAGCATGGAAGCCAGATAGCCCAGAGCCATGCAGATGATGCCGGTCATGAGGGGCGGCCGGGCCCCTTTACGCTTCATCCAGGTCCCGGCAATGAGCACACTGAGACCGGTCATGCCCATTTCGGCGGAGATGGGCAGGCCCAGCAGCACGTCGCGCGGGAGCATGCCGGACGTGGTGAGTTCGGCCATGCGCAGGGGGATGAAGGAGATGGTCATGTCCATGGCCAGGATGAAAACGAACATCAGCGGGCGGAACAGGGCGCTGCGGTGGGCGTGGGTCTGCGTCGTCCCTTGCAGGCGGGCCTCCAGACTGCGGGAAAGCAGCAGGAACATCTCCACCATGAAGATGAGGGAGATGGCCACCAGGGTCAGGATGTCCAGTCCGTTGGCTATCAGGCGTTCCAGCCAGGGGCCGCGCGTGAGGGAGGCCCGCAGCTTCCAGCCCTGTTCCGGCGAATCCCCGCTGACGGAGAAGGACGAGGCCAGCTCCAGCAGGGGGAATTCCTCGCCGCGCGGCAAAAGTTCGGGAAGAGGTCCGGAAGCATGGCTTGAAGCAAAGACCTTGCCGGAAGGCGCGAGGACCTCCAGGACAAGATCCTCACCGTGGGCCGTGGCGGCCCGGGTCAGATAGGCGGACAGGCGGCTGGCATCATCCAGGGAGACGCCTACCAGCAGCAGGCGGTTGAGGTCTTCGGTCAGGATGGCGCCGGTATGCGCGGCATCGCTCCTGAGCCCCTGCGTGTATTGGCGGCTGACGGCATGCAGGGCCAGTGTCCCGTTGCCCAGCATGAGCAGCAGGAAGACCGCGATGCACAGGTTTCGGGGCATGCCGCCGGAACGACGCAGGCCGAGGCAGAGCGACAAAAGCAGGATCCCCGCCAGCGCCAGTCCGCCCTGGAAGAGCAACTGCTGCCGGAATAGGTCCTGGAGCGTGGCGTCCAGGCTGCGGGAAGGCATCCAGACCGCGATATGCCCCACGATGCGCTCGTCCCGGTCCGCGATGGGGGCCAGCAGCAGCTCCCCGTCCTTCAGGGAGAGGATAGCCTCCTTCCCCGTCTGCGGCAGACGGTCGCTGATGTCCGGCAAAAGCGGGAAGTGGCCCCAGTGATGCAGGGCCTTGCCCCGGGCATCCAGTACGGCTAGGGGCATGTCCGCCGCCTGGCCCACGCTGGCCAGCAAGCGGTCGACATTGTGATAGGTCTCCAGCTTTTTGCCAAAGCGGATCCCTATGGCCATGCGGCTTTTCAGGGCAGTGGCCGCCACACTGGCCGATGCCTGCGTCCCTTCCCGCGTCGCGGTGCGCAGGGAGGAGTAGAGCAGGGCATCGTACAGCAGCAGGCTGCACAGCAGGATGGCGATCCATCCGGCCAGGATGCGGCCAAGGGGCCTGTGCCGGTCCATCGAGGGGCAAGACTGGTTCATGAAGACGTCCGGGCAGTGGAAGTGGGCTGGGCCACGCTCGCGTTGTGGGTGCGGCAGAAGGCCAGCATGGTGATGTCGTCGGATTGCGGCTCTTCGCCCCGGAAGCGGACAAGCTCCGAGAAGATGAGCGTCAGCAGCTCCCGGGGCGAGGCCCCGCGATGGGCGGCCAGGAAGTCCTGCAACCGGGCCTCACCATAGAGCTCCTTGTCGCTGTTCATGGCTTCGGTCACCCCGTCGGTAAAGATCAGGCAGGTCTCCTGTTCCTTGAGGGTATCCGTGAACAGCGTGTATTCCATATCAGGGATGACGCCCACCAGCGGGCCGCTCAGCTTGTCCAGCATGCGCGGCGGGGCATCCGAGGCGGCATCGATGATGTAGGGCGGGCAGTGGCCGCCGTTGGCATAGCTCAGCTCGCCGCTTTTGGGATCATACAGGGCCAGGAAAAGGGTCACGAACATGTTGCCCGGGTTGTGGGCCTCAAGCATGGCGTTGACCCGCGACATGGCGGCCGCCGGGTCGAGCCCGGAGCCGAGGGCGTAACGTACGAGAGTGACGGTCATGGACATGAACAGGGCCGCCGGGACCCCCTTGCCGGACACGTCCCCCAAAACAAGGGCCCGCCGGCCGTCGCTGGTGACGAAAAAGTCGTACATGTCGCCGCCCACTTCCTTGGCGGGATCCAGAAACGCCGAGGCCCGGAAACCGCACATCTCGGGGGCGCCGTCCGGGGGCGGCAGGATGCCCATCTGGATCTCGCGTGCGGCGGAGAGCTCGCCCTCCATGCGTTCCTTGCTGGCGGTGGCTTCCATCAGGTTGCGGATGTTGGTGGCAAGGGCCCCGCCCAGATGGGCATAGGCCCGGGCCAGCTGGCCCAGCTCGTCACGGCGCTCCAGCGGCAGCCCCTTGCTGAGGAGAGGCTCGAGCCGGTCAAGGGCATCGGGGGCGGCAAAATCCACGTTGGCCAGCTGGCGGGTCTTGCGGGTCAGCAGCTTCAGGGGGCGCAGCGTCCTGATGAGCATGAGCAGGGCCGCCAGAGCCACCAGCAGCATGATGGGCAGGCTTACGGCCAGCAGGCTGGCCAGCAGGCTGTCGGAAGGTTCCTGGATCTCGTCCAGGGGAGCCGTGAGGGCCACATACCAGCCGAAGGCCCGGATGCTGCCCAGCAGGCAGAGCATGTCGCCCTGTGCCGACGGCAGGATGACCTTGCCCATACCGGTCCGGCGGGCTTCCGCACGGGCCGCATCGAGACCGTCAGGAAGCAGCCCGTCACCGCCGGAGACCAGGATATGTCCGTCACCATCCAGCAGGGCCACGAGCCCGCCGGGGTAGAGGGACATCTCCCTGAATTTTTCCTGGGTGTCCTCCAGCAGTTGTGCCTGGGCCCGGGCGGCCATTTTTTCCAGATCGTCCAGAGGGATCATGGAGACCAGGATCTCCCGTGACGGCCTGTGGCCGTCCAGCGGCAGAAAGTAGGCCAGCACAGGACGGTAGGTGCCGGAGGGGATCATGCGGCCTTCGTTGGTGGCCACGAGACGGGGCAGGTCAAAAACGGCAAAATCACCGTCCCGGGACAGCTGTTTGAGCAGGCGCTGTACAGGCCGCTGCTTGACGTCCTGCAGGCCGGACGACAGGCCCAGCAGGCTCGTCTGGCCGTTGAGGAGTTTTTCCGTATCCAGGATCTCCATGCGGATGCTGTCGACGTCATCCACCAGACCGATACTGGCGGCATCCATGGCGGACAGCAGGGGTTGCAGGACGGTATGGCCCTGTCCGCTGCCCGCTGCCTGTTCCGGGGCCAGGGCCTGCAGCAAGGTCTGGATGCGGGCGGAGGCATCCCGCAGCTGTGCCTTGCGCAGGAGCACGGAGCGCACCTTGGCGGCCAGATGGTTGAGGGTGGCCGTGTTGAGGCGCTCCTCTTCCACCAGCAGCAGAGTGGCGAAATTTTTTTCTTCCATCCCGATCATGGTCTCCCCGACTCGCTGCCAGGTCAGGTAAAGGACCAGCGCCACGGTAAGGGCCACGGAACAGACCACCAGCAGGGCCAGGCGCAATCGCAGGCTCGCGTTCATGCGTCCTCCCCGTCATGGCCGTGAGCTGCCGCCCTGTCGAGGCGCAGCAGCTTTTTGCGCAGGCCTTCCCGGGTGATGCCGAGCAGTTCCGCCGCCCGGCTCTTGTTGCCCTGGCAGGCGTCGAGGGCCCGCTGTACCAGCAGGCGTTCCGCCTGTTCCAGATTGAACGTCGTCTGGATGTCCGGCAACGGTTCCCGGGGGGATGTATCGGCTGTCTTTATGCCGCCGTGGCGTGCCAGGGCGGCCAGCAGCTTGGGAGAAAGATCCGAGGGCCGGATGACCGTATCCACGGTGAGCGCCGCGGCCCGTTCCATCTCGTTGCTCAGTTCGCGCACATTGCCGGGCCAGTCATAGGCCAGCAGACACTGCTGGGTGGCCGGGGCCAGGCTCAGGGCAGAGCGTTCCATATTGTGCGCATGCTGGGCCAGCAGATGCCGGGCCAGCAGCAGGATGTCGTCGCCCCGTTCATGCAGGGAGGGGAGCGTCAGCTCGGCCACATTGAGGCGGTAGTACAGGTCCTGCCGGAAACGCCCCTGGGCCACGGCCTGCCGCAGGTCCACATTGGTGGCCGCGATGACCTTGATGTCCACGGGCACGGGCCGGGCGCTGCCCACGCGCAGGACTTCCCGTTCCTCGAGCACGCGCAGCAGCTTGGCCTGATTGGGCAGGGACATGTCCGCCAGCTCGTCCAGGAAGAGCGTCCCGCCCGAGGCCTCTTCCACCAGGCCGCGGCGGGCGCTGACACCGGTGGCCACGCCTTTTTCGATGCCGAACATCTCGCTTTCGAACAGGGAATCGGGGATGGCCGTGCAGTTGACGGCCACAAAGGGGGCATCGCGCCTGGGGGAGTGGTAGTGGATGGTCTTGGCGAAGATCTCCTTGCCCGTACCGGAAGGCCCCAGGATCAGGGTGTTGATGGGCCGCCGGGCGATGGCCAGGGCCTGGGCCACCACCTGCCGCATGGCCGGACAGCGGCCGATGATGCGGCGGACGTTGTACTCCTTTTGCAGGGTCTCCACCACCTGCCTGTTCTCTTCATGCAGGCGCAGGCGGCTTTTTTCCAGCTCTTGCGAGAGCTGGTCCACCTTTTCCAGCAATTCCGCCCGGTGGAACTCGCGGGCCTCCACCTTGACGATCATCATGCCGAAGGCTTCGGCCAGGCGTTCCAGCTCCGGCGAGGAGCTGCCTTCGCGGGTCAGGGCGAACAGGGCGTCTTCATCCGCGGGGCGTCCCCAGGCGAGGTCGTCGCACAGGCGTATCAGTAGGGCAAGGGTTCGGGCGTTTTTTTCGTGCATGGCTTATCCTTGGCGCAGGGATTGCACCCAGCGCAGCACTTCCGCCACGGGGCCGATGAGGTCCTGGGGGATATAGGCGTTTTCCGTGCCTTGCTCGTACAGACTGCGTGCCAGCGGCACGTTGCGCATGATGGGGATGCCCTCTTCCCGGGCTGTCTCGATCATGCGCTGGGCCAGCACGCCCTGGCCCTTGGCCAGGATGACGGGCAGGGGGGTCCTGTCTTTTTCATAGTCCAGGGCCACGGCAAAATGGGTGGGGTTGGTCACAAGTACCTTCGCTTTCCTGACGTTGGCGATCTGGTTCTGGGCGATCATCTCCTGGTGCAGCTGCTTGCGCTTGCCCTTGATGAGCGGGTCGCCCTCGCTTTCCTTGAATTCCCGTTTGACTTCTTCCTTGCTCATCATGTGCTGCTTGTTGAACTGCCACCTCTGGAAGCACCAGTCCGCGGCGGCGATGACGCAGAACACGCCCGCCGAAACAAGGACGAGGTCACCGCAAACGGAACCGAGAAGGCGCCACATGTCGCCGATGTCGCCTTGCGGGATGCGGAACAGCTGCGGCATGTAGTCGGAAAAAATGACGTACACGCTGATGCCCAGGATCAGCACCTTGATGATGTTCTTGAGGAACTCCACAAGGTTCTTGAGGGAAAAGACCTGCTTGAACCATTTGTTCATGCTCAGGTTCTCCAGCTTGGGCATGGCGGCCTGCACGGAAAACAGCACGCCCACCTGCATCAGGTTGGCACAAAGGGCCACGACCATGACCATGCCGATGAGCGGCAGGGCCACACGCAGGGCACAGAGCAGGGTGGACGTGACGGCCAGGGGCAGGGCCTCCTCGAAGGGCCTGTCCATGAGCAGCATGGGGGCCTCGCCCATGGTCAGCATGGTATTGAGCATGTCGGAAGACATGGCCAGCAGATAGACGGCCACCGCCATGACGGTCAGGGCAGAGGGCACGTCCTGGCTTTTGGCGACCTGTCCTTTTTCCCGGGAGTCCCGCAGGCGTTTTGGGGTCGGTTGTTCAGTTTTTTCGCTGCTCATAGGCTCAAAGTCTCCCGCGCTCCGCGGCTGCCGTCATGGCCTGCGGGCATGACGGCATCAGTTCCCTCCCGGCAGGAGATTGTTCAGCTTGAGGATGGATTCCCGTGTAAAATCAAAAAGTTCCGGTGCGTGCGACAGCAACAGCCCAAAATAGAAGCACAGCAGGAAGGCCGCGATGCCGCACTTGATGGGCATGGCCAGCACATACACGTTGAGCTGGGACGCAAAACGGTTGATCAGGCCCAGGGCCACGTCGGTCAAAAGGCAGGCCGCCGCGATGGGCCCGGCCAGCAGCAGCATGTGGCCCATGAGCCAGCCGACCTTTTCCGCAAAATACAGGGGCTCTCCCTGGGGCACGTCCAGAGGTAGAAGCTGCGTCACCGGCCAGATGCCGTAACTGGCGTACACCAGCCCCACGAAGGCCAGGAACGCCCCGGAAGTATAAAAAATATAGACCAGGCTCTGGAACAGCAGCTGGCCCAGGGGGCTGCTCTGGTCACCGGAAAGGATGTCCGCGCCTTCGGCCATGGTGGCGCCCCGCTGGTTGTCCATGAAAAATCCGGCACTTTGCACGGTCCAGAAGACGATGCCCGCAAGAAAGCCGATCATCAGGCCGAGAACGGCCTCCTTGAGCAGGAGCAGGGCCAGCCGTCCGCCCACCGCCAGGGAGAGCGCTGCGGAGAGCGTGATCTCGTCGGTCAGGTGGCTGACGATGACGGGATGCAGGGGCAGATACAGGGCCAGCACCAGCAGCAGGCGTATCTGGCCCGTCACCACCGCGGAACCCAGAAAGGGCGCCACGGTGACCAGGGCGAAGAGTCGCGGCATGCCCAGCAGCAAGGCCGTAAGGTGCCCGTAGACCCCGAGTTCCTGCAAAAATTGTGAAAAATCCATGCGTGTCCTGTCCGTGCGTATCCTGGGGGCCAGGCTTGCCGCTATCGATCTCCGGGCCTGCGGTTCAGAGCAGGTAGAAGCGGTTGAAGATGTCCTCGCTGTACCGCAATATCTCGCCGCTCAACCATTTGCCCATAAGGAAGAGCGTCAGCCCCACGGCCAGCAGCTTGACGCCGAAGGCAAGGGTCTGTTCCTGCAGCTGGGTGATGGCCTGGATGAGACTGAGCACGATGCCCACCACCGAGGCCACGATGATGGGCGGCAAGGACAGGATCATGACCAGGTACAGGGCCTTGACGGCGTAATCGATGGCAAGTTCCATGCCTAGCTCCTAAAGGCGGATCCGGTTCATAGGCTGGACGCTGATCTCCGGGGTGAGCTCCTGGTAGGAGACCACGGGCAGGCGGTAATGCTCCCCTTCGATAAGGCGGCGCACATAGCGCCGGATGTCCATGCTGGCCAGCAGTACGGGCATCTGGGCATGCTTGCGGTAATCGCCCGCCGCTGCCCCCACCGCCGCGATGAAGCGGCGCGAGGTATCGGGATCCAGCGCCAGAAAGGCCCCGGCCGACGTCTGGCGGATGGCCTTGCGGATGGTCTCTTCCACCGAGGGATCCATGAGGATGGCCGGCAGCATGTTCTGGCCCCGTGAATACATGTAGCTGATCTGGCGCTTGAGGGCCCCGCGCACGTACTCGGTCAGCATGACGGTATCTTTTTCCTTGGGGCTCCATTCGATGATGGCCTCGAGGATGTTCCTCAGGTCGCGGATGGAGACCTGTTCCTGGGCCAGGCGCTGGAAGATCTCCGCGATGCGCTGCACGGGCAGCAGGCGGGTGGCTTCGCGCACCAGATCCGGGGCGCGCTCCTCCATGCGGTCCAGCAGATACTTGGTCTCCTGCATGCCGATAAAGCTGGAGGCATGCCGCGCCAGTATCAGGGAAAGATGATAGGCCAGGATGCGCGAATGGGTCATGCAGGAAAGCCCGGCCTGCTCCAGCAAAGGCTGTTTTTCCGCCGGGATCCACAGGCTTTCCACATCAGGCAGGAAGTTTTCTCCGCGCCGCACGTCCAGGCCGAGCATGCGCAGGGTATCCTCGCTTTCGCGTGCCAGCACCATGCCCTGTTCCAGATGCCCGCGCGACATGGGGATCTCGTTGACCTGGAGCTCGTAGGACAGGCCCGACAGGGACGAGGAGACACGCAGGTTGATGCCCGGAAAGGGCACGCCGAGGTCGAAGTACAGTGCACGGCGCAGGGCGGAAAGCTCGTCGTTGAGATTGTCGTAATCCAGGGAAGCCGCCAGCCCTTCCGAAATGTCGAGGATGATGGGGACCGTGGGAGCAAAGTCGTCCTGGGGACCGGAGGGCCGCCCCTTGCGTTCCTTGCGGGTAGCGGACTTGAGGGACTGGTTGAGTTCCTTGCGGGCATCCCGGGGCGCGGGGGCGGAACGTATCCTGTCCAGGATGTAGCCGAGACCGGCGATGGCGAAGGCCAGGGCGAACAGCTGCGGCTTGGGGAAACCGGGGATGAGCGCGAAGAGGAAGATCAGCCCGCCCGCCATGAGCAGGGCCTTGGGCTGGGCGAAGAACTGGCCGCCGATCTGCGCGCCCACGTCTTCCTGGGTATCACCGGAACGGGTGATGAGGATGCCGGCCGAGATGGCGATGATGAGCGAGGGGATCTGGGAGACGAGGCCGTCGCCGATGGTCAGGATGCCGTAGATCTCCAGGGCTTCCCCGGCAGAGATGCCGTGCTGGGTGATGCCGATGACGGTACCGCCCACGATGTTCACCACGGCCACGATCATGCCGGCGATGCTGTCGCCCTTGACGAACTTCATGGCGCCGTCCATGGCACCGAACATCTTGCTTTCTTGGCTGATGATGTCGCGGCGGCGCTGGGCCTCTTCCATGTCGATGACCCCGGCGCGCATGTCCGCGTCGATGGACATCTGTTTGCCGGGCATGGCGTCCAGGGTGAAGCGCGCGCCCACTTCGGCCACGCGTTCGGCCCCCTTGGCGATGACCAGGAACTGCACGATGGTCAGGATCAGGAAGACAACGGCACCCACCACGAAGTTGCCGCCCAGGGCGAACTCGCCGAAGGTCTGGATGATCTCGCCGGCGTCGGCGTTGAGCAGGATCAGGCGGGTGGTGGTGATGTTCAGGCCCACGCGGAACAGCGTGGTGAACAGCAGCATGGTGGGGAAGGAGGAGAATTCCAGCGGTGTCCTGACATACATGGTCATCATCATGATGGCGAAGGACAGGGCCAGATTGGCACCGATGAGCGTATCCACCAGGGCCGTGGGCAGGGGCATGATCATCAGGGCGATGACGGCCACCAGCAGGCCCACCAGGGCCAGGTCGCTATGACGTGTGGTCAGGGAGACGATGTTGCGTGCGTCGGAGAAGAGACTCACAGGCGGCTTCCCCCTGCGGCAAGATAGGCATTGAGGGCATTGCGGGCCTCATCAGGGCGTTGAGCCTGCCACAGGGCACGGGCCCTGAGCAGATGCAGCACGGCATCCCGGGAGGCCAGCTGTCCGCCCGCCAGGACGTGGTCCAGCTGTTCCAGGGCGCGTTCGGGGTCGCCCAGCTCCAGCCAGGCCACCGCAAGACAGCGCCGGGCCCAAAGGTCGGCGGGATCGAGGGCGAGCAGGGCCAGGGCCAGCTTGCGGGCACGCTGGAATTGTCCCATGCGCAGGAAAAGATGGCCCAGCACCTGAAGGGCACGGCCCTGGCCGGTGGTGAGCGGAGAGGTGGCCTCCGCCATGCTAGCCTCCTACCATCAGGCCCGTATAGGCCCGGAGCAATTCGGTATTTTCCAGCAGCGGCGCCAGCTCGTCACGCACGAACGCCCGCACGGCGGGCTTGTCGCTGTCCTTGAGGGTCGTCAGGGCGCCCTGAAGCTCCATGTGGAAAAGCTCGGGCTGGAGAAGGGAACCGTCGCCCACGGGCGGGCACAGGGCCGCCTCCAGCTGCTGGGCCGCCTTGCGGCTGTTGTACAGCTCGTCCAGACCGGCTTCACGCATGGCGCTGGAGGCCAGCGGACGGGCATCAGGCAGGTGCCCTGCCGTCCCGGGATCCATGATGTTCTGTATCCCCAGTCCGGGATCCAGCAGGTTGATGGGGGATGATGCCATGATCAGGCTCCCTGTAGATGGTTCATGACGCGGGCCAGTTCCATGACGACCTCTTCCAGCAGCGCGGCCGTGGCCTGCCGTTCGGGGAGACGGGTCAGGAGGATGAGGCTGTCCCCTTTCATGCCGGCGGTCAGGGAAAAAACGCGCGCATGCCGGTAATGGCACAGGGCCAGGGCCCGTTCGGGCAAGGTGCTGTCATGCGGGGGGAAGGGGCGGGCCAGATAGACCAGCAGTTCCTCTTCGCCATGCCGCTGCTGCTTTTCGAAATACAGGCGCCCCATACCGCTGACATCAAGGGCCACCAGCCCCTGCGGGGAAAAGGCCAGCCCGGGCAGGCCCATGCGCAGGCCGAAAGCGTTCAGTTCGTGGTCCAGCATAAGATCTCCGCGTAGGTCTTGGACAAAGGCTTATCCCTGTTCCGCCAGCCAGGCGTCTTCTTCGGCGATGGCGGCATCCACGGCATCCTGGACGGCATCCAGGACCTTCATGCGGCCCTCGTTGCCGTCGAACAGGGACGGAGCGAAGGAGCGCGCTGTGTTGAGCAGCTCCTGGAGGAAAAGCACCTTGCGCTCGATGTCCGGAGCGCCGGCTTCTTCGGCCAGGCGGCTGATACGGTTGCCGCTGATGTAGCGTTCCTTGCGCAGGTCCAGCACCTTGCCCAGCAAGGCCATATCGTCCAGGGGGCAGTGCCGGATCCCGTGGACGCTGCTCCAGCGCTCCAGCAGGCGGGCGCACAGGCTGCGGGCGCTTTGCAGTTGCCGCAGTTCGCCCAGACTGCCGTTGACGTGTTCCAGATGGCTGGTCTCCATGCTGGGCACGTCGGCCGCAAGATCGCTGGCCAGTGCCTTGTAGAGGAAGTCCATCGCGGCGTCGAAATCCTTGCCGTACGTCTTCTGGATATGGTCGTAGAGGCTGTTGACGTCTTCAAAATGACAGACGGTTTCCCGGTAGAAACTCCCCAGCGCGCCGGCATCGCCCAACCCTTCGAATCCCCGGGCATTGAGCGCGCCGTTGATCCCTGCACGTATGGCAGGGCCTTCCGTACGCTCCAGCTCTTCCAGGGCCTCGTTCAGGACGCGCAGGGTCTCCGGCGGGGTATCGGGGGTGGCGGACAGCTCATCATAGATGTCCTTGAGGGCGGCCCATGCCTCGGAGGGGTCGGGAAAGAAGCGGCGCAGCTGGCGCAGGGCTTCTTCTTTTTCGGTCCGGGAGTCCAGAAATCCCTTGAGGTCCTTTATCTTCTGGACCTCGCGGGCTCCACGCATCATCTCCTGGTACTTCTTGATGCGTTCCTCCATGGCCTCCTTGATTTCGTCCCTTTCCTTGCGTTCTTCCAGTTCGAAATCATCCGTGGTGTCCGCTGCAAAGGTCAGTTCTTCGGCAGCTTCGGCCAGCAGGGAAAGGGGAGATTCCACGACGGTGGCCTCATTGCCGAACAGCGAACCTGTGGCTGCGGAGGATGCCGTCGTATCGCGGGACGTGGGCTGCACCTGGGAGTGCTGGATGGAAAAATCGATGCTCATGACGAACTGTGCCTCCCGATCCCGTAAAAAAATGTTGGCAACACGATATGCTATATGCCAGAATCATGCCACATGTTTCTGGTAGCATGACCCTGTGGCAACAGCAAGGGACTCCCTGTGAGGTCCGGTACCCTGCCTGTAAAAATGTCCTGTCCGGGAGGGTGTTTCGAGAACTTTGTTGCTTGTCGAAAAAGGCAAAATATCAAAAATGTTGGCGCTTGGGTGTGTTGGAGAGTATTTTTGATGCTTTTTTAGCCAAATACACGCATGGCACGCTTTATGCTTTACCAATTGCAACTGAATACAAAAGGAGCTTGGTTATGTCGTTTACGGAACAGGATATGAAGAAGCAGATGGAAGATTTTGCCGCCCTCCGTGAAGAATTCTCCCGCCTGGAAAGTCAGGAAAAAGCCATGCGCAAGCAGCTCGGCCTGCCGGAGCAGGAGAAGACGGATCCGGCTTCCCTGACTCCCGAACTGCGCAAGATGGTCGAGGAAGCCGAGGCCGAAGCCCGTCGTGCCGGTGAAGCCCGTGCCGCCCATGCCCGCACCGCCGCCAGACCGGCTGCCGCAAGTGGTATCCCCGGAGGTGGCCGCCGGAACATCGTCCGCCTGTAAGCAAGCAGGGCCCAGGCCTCACGCTGCCGGTGCCGAAAAATTATTTTTTCATTTTTTTCAACAGGGTATAAAGTAAGGAATCCATATGAGCCAGGTCGATCTTAACAATGTCTCTGCAACCTCTTCCTTTGGCGAGCTGGGCCCCACCACGAGCTTGCAGCTGATGTTCGCCAAGCTGCAACTGGAACTGGCCACCACCGCCAAGACCCAGGCCATGGACAAGATGGACGCCATCGCCAAGGTGCAGGACGAACAGAAGCTCGTTTCCCAGCTTCTCAACGAGGCCCGGCAGGCCAAGGCCGATGCCAACTCCGGTATCGCCGCAGGCACGCAGACCGAGACCTATTCCAACGGGACGACGGAAAAGAACACCAAAAACTGTACCCTGATGTCCAAGGAAATGGTGGACTACATGGATGCGCACGGCCTGGCCTACGACAAGACCGGCGGTGACTACAATCACAGCTCTGATGAATGGGACGTGGCCATCACGGCCCTGGAAAGCCGTCTGGAAGAACTGGGCACCAATACCCAGCAGGAGATGGTCTACGTCCAGGACTACATGGGCCAGTACAACTCCTATCTGCAGGGCGCCAATACCCAGATCGCCAACTCCAACCAGACCCTCACCAATCTGGCCCGTGGCCAGTAAGGCAGCGGCCGACATAAGGAAATGATATGAGCCAGGTTAATTTTTCCTCGACGTCTTCTGTTTCGTTCGGTGAACTGGGCCCCACCACGAGCCTGCAGCTGATGTTCGCCAAGCTGCAGCTGGAACTGGCCGAGACCGCCAAGAGCCAGGCCATGGACAAGATGGATGCCATCGCTTCGGCACAGGATGAGCAGAAGCTGGTCTCCCAGCTGCTCAATGAGGCCCGGCAGGCCAAGGCCGATGCCAATTCCGGTGTGGGCAGTGATAAGGAAAAGACCCAGACTTATGAGCTCCCCAAGAAGGATGCCGATGGCAATGTCGTGCGCGATGCTCAGGGAAAGGTGGTCTATGAGACGGTCACCGAGACCGTGCCCAAGGGCAACAAGGCGACCTTCATGAGCCAGGAGATGGTGGATTACATGGACGCGCACGGCCTGGCCTATGACAAGACCGGCAACAACCACTCGCACAGCGCCGACGAATGGGATGTGGCCATCACGGCCCTGGAAAGCCGCCTGGAAGAGCTGGGCACCAATACCCAGCAGGAGATGGTCTATGTCCAGGACTACATGGGCCAGTACAATTCCTACCTGCAGGGCGCCAATACCCAGATCGCCAACTCCAACCAGACCCTCACCAATCTGGCCCGCGGCCAGTAGCCGTCGGAAGGACAGGACGACGGCATCCCCCCAAGGAGCGAGTATGAGTCAGATCACTGAACAGGAAAAAGACATCCAGGCCGCCCTGCTGGACATGGCCAAGGCGGCGGGTTTCACGGAAAAGGAATTCCACACCATCCAGGCCGCCCTGGAAAAGGGAGCCACCCTGGCCGATGTGTTCAACATCAGCAAGGATACCCTGGAATCCGGCTATGCCTATGCCTACAATCTGTACAAGGCGGGCAACTACAAGGATGCCGAAAGCATGTTCCGCGGCCTCTGCATGTATGATGGCGACGATCCCCGCTACTGGATGGGGCTGGCCGGTTGCCTGCAGGCCCGTGAGGCCTGGCAGCAGGCCATCGATACCTACGGCATGGCCGGTGTGGCCGGCGGCCTCAAGGATCCCGCACCGTTCTATTATGGCGGCCTGTGCTATCTGAAGCTGGGTGACGGTGAGAATGCCGCGGCTTCCTTCCGCGCCGCCCTGGGGCTGGGCGATGCCTCCGTCCCCGCGCACAAGGCCATCCATGACCGTATCCGTGCCCTGCTTGCCACGCTGGCCCAGTCCAAGGAGTGATGCCATGAGTATGGTTCAGGGAACACAGTCCGGGACGCCTGCGACCGATCTGAGCGCGCTGCTGCAACTGGCGGCGACCCAGCAAGGCTCAAGCAACACCCTGGATGTCAAGGATCTGGAAGAGAGCCTCAATGCGTTGCGTTCCTTCCTGGCTGCGAGCGGCGATTCGCTGCTGCCGGATCTTGAGGCACCGACCTCGAAGAGCAACGCCACGGTCTCGTTGTCCGCTTTGACCATGAGCGGTCTTTCTCTGGAGACCTTGCTGGATGCTGTGGGCTTCGAGCAGCGCCGTACCGAGACCAAGGCCGGTGTGGCCTCACTGGAGGACCGTGCTCAGGAACGCGCCATGGCCAATGAGGAAAAGCTCAAGTCCATCCAGGAGCAGCTGGAAAAGGCCAAGAGCCAGAGTTTTCTGAACGGTCTGCTCAAGGCGTTCAAGGTCATCGGCATGGTCCTGGCGGCCATCGGTTCCGTAGCCATGATCGCCGCCGGTTCTGTGGAACTGGCGGCCGGTGGCTCCGGCGCGGCGCTCATCGCTGTCGGGGTCGCGAGCCTGGCACTGCTGACCAGCTCCATCATGGAGGAGGCATCAGGCGGCAAGGCCGGTTTCAGCCTGTCGTTCATCACCGGCAAGATCATGGAAGCCTGCGGCGCCAGTGATACGGCGATCCAGTGGACGAAGTTCGCCGTGGATCTTGCCACCACCATCGCCATGACGGCGCTCACCTTCGGCGCCGGGGCGGCAGGTACGGCCGGAAAGGCCGCCCAGACCGCTACCAAGGCCGTTTCGGATACGGCCCAGACCGTCCAGAAGGCGGCCTCCTGGACGGCCCGTGCGGCGACCATGGCCGGTGGGGCAAACACCATTGCCCAGTCGGCCACCAGCATCGCTTCAGCCTGCAACGAAAAGGACATCAGCTACCTGCAGGCCCAGCAGAAGCATCTGCAGGCCATTCTGGAGCGCATCGCCATGGCCAATGAGCTGGATATGGAACATATCAAGGAAGTGATGCGGCGCTCCGAGCAGACGCTCCAGACCGTATCGGACATCGTCGAGGAAAGCGTACAGGCCAACGTGGCCATCCTCAGCGGCAATCCGGCCATGGCCTGATGCCTGAAAAGGGAGACCGTATGGATACCATCATCACGAATGCAACGGGATACAGTTCCGTCGAATATACCAGGCTGCTGGAACAGGCCCAGGCGAAGGGTGTCAGCGCCGCCAGGGTCGATGAGGCCCTGATCGATGCCATCCAGGCCGGCAAGGACTTTACCGCGGCCGTCAAGGACGTGCGGAGCCAGCTGCCCGACCTGGCGTCGCCCGGGGAAAATTCCGGGGACCTGTCGGGCTGGGTGGCCCTGCCCAGCCCCGCGGCCATGTTCGCTTCCGTGATCCTTAAGGATGCGGCGGAGCAGCGGCGCACCAACCGCAGCATCATCCAGGCGCAGGGGCTGCAGATTGTCGACCTGATGGAACAGCAGGCCGACAAGATCGAGACGGGCGCCATCCAGAAGTTTGCCTGCGCTGTGACCGGGGCCGTAGTGAACATGGCGGCCGGTGCGGCCAGCCTGGGCGTGGCTGCGGCCGGTGTGAGCAGGTCCTCAGACGGCGGGTTGAACATGCGCGCCGGCAATGCAGCGGACGGCCAGCTCACCGCCGCTGTGGCCCAGTCGTTCAATACCATGCTTTCTTCGGTCGGGAGCATGTTCACGGCGGGCGGAGAATTCGGCCAAAGCATGCGCTCCGCCGAGGCCAAGCGTCTGGAGGCCGAGCAGGAACAGATCCGCACCATGATGGAACAGACCAAGCAGACCAACGAGGCGCTCAAGGATCTGGTCTCCAAGTCGCTGGACTTCATGAACTCCATGCAGGCCAACATGAACCAGACGCGCACCAAGATCCTGGGATGATCCGGCAGCGCCCGTAAGGGCGCGCCGGTCCGGAAGAAAAAAGTTTGACGATGCCGCTTGTTTTTGCGTACCGTTGAGCTGTGTTTGGACATGATAGACGTATGCAGGACTGCCTATGGTTTCGCTGGATGACAAGGTCCGTGCCCTTGCGGTGACGGCCGGCTGGAAGACACCCCGTCCGGAACAGGACGGCTCATACAGCTTTCAGCTGGAGGATGGCCTTGATCTGAAACTTTTTTCCCCTGACGGACGCGGGTGTTTTCTGCTGGCTGATCTGCTTGCCCTGCCGGAGGCGGGATATGAGCGGGACAGCCTGCTCCGCAAAGTGGCGGGGCAGCAGGCCGGCATCTGCCGTGAGCGCGCTTCGGTCGTGGCCGTTGAGCGGCGGGAAGATGCGGTTGCCCGGGGCCTGGACGGGGATCGTCTGATATTGCAATCCCGGGTGTCCGTGGACGCGCCCCAGCAGCAGTTCGATGCTGCTGTCCGGGATTTCCTCAATGACCTCGCCTGGTGGAAAAAAAGCCTGGGGGACTCGCCGCGTGAGGAGTTGCCTCCCATGTTCTCCATGTCGGGTACGTTTTTCGGAGGCGTCTATTGAAGCGCCTTGTAGCTGCCTGCCTGTGCTGGATCTTCTGTTGCCTGCTGGTGACGGAAGGTCTTTGCGCGTCTTCCCGCAGCGCCTTCCCGTTCCGGGCGGCGTTCTCCCACTATGCGGACAATGAAAATATCTGTACGGTCCTTTCCGCCTTTGCCCGCGCCGAAGGCTACGGCTCGGTGTGCAGCCCCGCCCTCAAAGGGCAGATGAGTGGCCGCTTCGAACAGGTGGATCCCCGCACGTTCCTCAACGGCATGCGCTCGGCGTTCGGGGTGCGCTGGTATACGCAGGGGCATACGGTGACGTTTTGGAACGACAGCGAGAAGACGGAAGCCTTCCTGGCGCCGTCCACGGTCTCGGCTGCCGCCTTGCGGGACATGCTGCGCAGCGCGGGCATGATCTCGCCGCAGTTGCCCGTCAATCTGCTGCATGCCCAGAACCTGCTCTCGGTCAGTGGGCCGCCCATCTATCTGGACCAGCTGCGCGGGGCCATGAAGGCGTTCGAGGATGCCCAGGGCAGCCGCAGCGTCATGCGCGTGTTCCCGCTCAAGTACGCCTGGGCTGAGGACATGAAAGTCAACAGCATGGATTCCACCGTGACCATCCCCGGTGTGGCCAGCATCCTGCAGGCCATGGCCAACGGGACCCCCCTGACCGGGTCACAGGTGACGGTGCAGCCGTCGGCCCAGGGAGGTCTGCGGGGCAAGGGGCTGATCGCCATGAATGCCTCGACGGATACGTCCCAGGCCGCGCCGGCAGTATCTCAGGGCGGGAAGGATCAGTCCGGGACGCCCTCCGGGACCAGCATCATCGCTGACCCCCGGGTCAATGCCGTTGTGGTGACCGATGCGGAATACCGCATGAGCTATTATGCCAAGGTCATCGCCGACCTGGACAAGCCCGTGGAGCTGGTGGAGATCCATGCGGCCATCGTGGATATCGACAGCGACTTCTCCCGTGATTTCGGCGTCAACTGGTCCGGTACCGGCGCGTACGGAAAGCACTGGACAGGCGGCGGCAGCGCCGGGGGCACCTCGACCAGCGGCATCTTTCCCTCTGCCGGGGCTTCTAGTGCGGGGGGGCTTTCCTATTCCACCCTGTATTCTCACGGTTCGGACTATTTTCTGGCCCGCGTCACCGCTCTGGAAGAAGACGGTCAGGCCCGCGTGCTGGGCAAGCCTTCCGTGCTGACCATGGACAACGTGCAGGCCTCGCTGGAAAATACCAGCTCCTACTACGTTCCCGTATCGGGCAACGAGTCTTCCGACCTGTTCAAGATCGACTCCGGGACCGTCCTGAAAGTAACACCCCACATCATCCCCGGCCTGCCGGGGCAGGCGGACAGCATCAAGCTCATGGTCAGCGTGCAGGACGACCGGGACGACGGTTCCAACCTCTTTTCTGTGGATCCCAACAACCTTTCGCCCATCAAACAGACCAAGATCAATACCCAGGCCATCGTGGGAGAAGGGCAGAGCCTGCTCATCGGGGGGCATTATTACGAGATCCAGAGCGATGCGGAGACCGGCATTCCCGGCCTCAAGAACATCCCCATCCTGGGGGGCCTGTTTGGTGCCACGGGCAAGAAGCATCAGCGCATGGAGCGTCTTATCCTGATCACGCCGCGCATCGTCCGCATGGATACGGCCTCCAATGTGCCGACCCGCGTGGACGATCCCCGCTTCAGCAGGACTCCCACCCAGGCCGACTATGAAGAACGCCGTCCCAAGGAGATGCCTGTGGGCGGTTGTGCCCGTCGCCGTGAACTGGCGCCGGACGTGCAGCCCGCACCGCCCGTGACGGTCACGCCCCAGCCGGCGCCCGTACCTGCCACGAACAAGAGCATCCAGAATTCGACCATGCCGCAGCCCATCCTGACCCCCGTCAGCGCGGGGGCCCAACCGGTGCTGACGCCCGTCAGCAGCACGTCTGCTTCTGCCGGAGGCCGGCAGTGACCTGTAGCAGGGGCAGTTCCATCTGCCTGTATGTCTTTTCCGGGCCGCATCTGGGCGCCTGCGTGGAATTGACGGAAGGAAGCTGGGTCGTCGGGTCTGATGATGCCTGTGACATCATCCTGACCGGCCTTGCACCCCGTCATGCCGTTCTGGATATTTCGTCCGGAGACGATGCCTTTCCCGTACTGGCCGTGACGGCCCTGGATGGTCCTCTTCGTCTGCAGGGGGAAGACCCCGTCGCACCCGGAGAGGCCGATGCCCCCTTGCATCCCGCAGCCGGGAGCGCCTGGTATCTTGGTACGACCTGTTTTGCCTGGAACCGTCCCGGCATCCCCCAGGAAAGTCTTGTACCGGAACTCTCCCCGCGTGCACGCATTGCCGGGGACGAAGAAGCCGCGCCTGTGGAAGCGGGATCCGTCCCTGTTGTCGCGGCGACGCCGGAGCTGCTGCCGACCGCCAATGATCTTGGCATGGACGCCGGGGCTTCGGAAACACTGTTGCCGGATGTCCCGGAGAGCATCCCCGCCCGTCGTGTCGGCTGGCGGGCGTTGCTTTTGGTGCTGGTGGCGGTCTTTTTGCTCGCCTTGTCCCTGATGGTCAGGCCTGCGGATTCTGATCCTGATCATTACCCTGAGATCATTAAAAAATATCTTGAAGATGCCGGTATCCACGGCCTGGCTGTGACCCGGCGTGACCCCGGAGTGGAGATTCGCGGGACAGTGGCGGACGATGTCGCCATGATTCGTCTGCGCGATATGGCACGTGGCTTGCATATCCCTGTGTACATGGAAGTTGCCGTACAGGAAGACATGCTGCGCGCCGTGCGCAGTTCGCTTGGTATCCGCGGTTTCCATCCCGATGTCGTCCTGTGGGAGAACAAGGGCAATCCGCGTCTGCAGATCAGGGCCTATATGAAAGACGAGCTGCTGGAGACAGCGGCATTCACGGCCCTGAAGGCCGAAGTCCGGGGCCTGCCGGCGGTGGACCGGCATATCGTTTACGAAAAGGATCTGGCGCCGGTGCTGGATGCTGCTCTGCAACGGGAAGGTCTGGGGAACGTCCGGGTCATCTACTTGCCGGGCAGGGTGGATTTTTCCGGTGATTTCCGGCCGGAAGACACCAAAAAGCTGGATGCCATCCGCCAGGATGCCAGCGAGCTGTTCGGCGTACGGTTGCACGGGACTTCGTCGGCATCGGGCGCTCTGGCCGCTGCGGAACGCTCCCTGACGCCTTCACGGGACGGCGAACCTGCCGGGGCCGCCCCCGCCCGGCCTTCGGGCAATGGCGGCGGGGATCCCCTGGGCGGGCTGCGCGTGACCGGCGTCACCATGTCGCCCATGCGTTTCGTGACCACCGCCGACGGCAGGCGCCTGTTTGAGGGCGCCGTGCTCCCCAGCGGCTGGACCCTGGAGAGCATCGATACCAAAGTCCTTGTCCTGCGCAACGGCAGCCAGGTTGTCAGTCACAGATTGAGAGGTAAATGATGGAAATGGAATCAGCCTTTGACATGCTGGCGGAAGATCCTTCGGGCCAGGGCCTCAAGCGGCTCCGTGAGGAGCTGTTCGAGATGCGGATGGATGTCAAGCGTGCCATGGATGCCGGTATGACGTCCGACGAGATGGCTGTTGCCCGGCAGGTCATGGCCGCAGTGGATTCCGCGGAGAAAGTGGCGGAGCGTGTCTACGATACGCTGAACCGCTGATCCGGGAAAAGCTGCCGCAGACTGTGGCGGCATGGCTGGTCCCTGAGCTCTGGGAAGGCCCTGTCGGCCTCGGAGCCGGGCAGCAGAAAGCGTAAGAGCAAGATGACCGCATTGCGGATCAGTCAGGAGAATATCATGAATATAGGAAGCTCGGGCGGGATCGATATCGGCCAGCTGTTCCAGAATGCCACCAACGGACTGAGCCAGGACGGCCAGGCTTTGCAGGCCAAGATGGACCAGATCAGCGCCTCCGGCGAGGTGGACCAGATGCAGCTGCTGGAGCTGCAGTTCGCCATGGGGCAGTATAATGCCAAGCTGGAGACCATCTCCTCGGTGACCAAGAGCATCCAGGATATGCTCAAGTCTCTGGCCCAGAGGACGGGCTAGCATCCGGGAGCGGATGCGTGCAGGCAAGAGAGTTGCGACGGGGCCGTTTTTCGGCCCCTAAAACGGGAGAGATATATGGTTTCCGAAAGACAGATGGCCCGCCTGCTGGATCTGGCCAATCTGGCCTGCCAAAAAGGGCTCGTCGGGGAGGCAAGGACCATTTTTCAGGCGGTCCTGGCGCTCCGGCCGGGATTTGCGCCGGCCCTTGTGGGGCTGGCCTTTTCCCATGTGGTCGTGGATGATTTCGATATCGCGCTCGGTATCCTGGACAAGGTCCTTGCGGACAATGCCGCCGATGCCGATGCCCTTGCCATGCGCGGCCTTGCCTGTCTGCTGGCCGGGCGCAGGGGAGAGGCGGAACAGGCTTTTGCCGCCATCCCGCAGGATTGCGCCGCGGCTGACATGGCCCGGGCCATCATGGAAGTCGCCTGACCGGCGGCATGACGTTTTATCCTTCGGGAGGCGCGGCGCATGATCCCCGCATCGGCACAAGGCGCGACCAAGCTGCTGGAAGCCCTGGAAAAGCTTTCCCAATGGGCGGGCGAGCCTTCCGGGGAGCGCCCCTCCGGCGCGCCGTCGCGGGAGCTGGTCCGGGCCTTTGAGGAGGCGCTCTCCACCGCTCCGGCGGAGGGCCCTGCAGTTGCGGCCGCTGAAGGCGGCACTGCCGCACCGGTGGCAACGACGCTCCTGCCGGGACCGGCGGAATCCATGCCGTGCCCGCCGCTTGCCGGAGCTGGGGCGGAAACTTCGCTGCCTCCTGTGGAGCAGGCCGGGAATGGACTTGCCGTGGAGCGGCCCGCCGCAGCCGATGGCGCTGATGTCCCCGCCGGGCAGGCGGTGACGGAGCCGCAGGCCGTCTTCCAGAGCGAAGGGATCTCCCGCCAGGATGCCCTGGAGGAGCTGGGCCGGTTGCTGGAGCGTGTTTCCGGGCAGGGAACTCCCATAAGCCCGCAGGAACTGCTGCATGTGCAGCAGCTTGTGGGCATGCTCAACGTGCAGGCCAAAGTGGGTGTCCAGACATCGCAGCAGACGACGCAAGGCCTGGAGGGCCTGCTGCGCCAGTCCGGTTAGGCACCCGTATCTTATCAGAGGTTTTTTCATGCTGCGTCCCATGCTTTTTTTGCTGCTTTCCCTGCTTTTGCTCCTTTCCGGCTGCAAGGTGGAGATGTACTCGGGCCTGTCCGAGGATCAGGCCAACCAGATGCTTTCCACCCTGTTGCGACGGGGGATCGAGGCGGAAAAACAGGCCGCCGGCAAGAACGGCTATACCCTGCTGGTGGATGACGACCAGCTGGTGCGCGCCCTGCAGGTCCTCAAGGAGAACAGCCTGCCGCGCGAAGCCTTCAAGAACCTGGGGGAAGTGTTTGCCGGTGACGGCATGATCTCGTCCACCTCCGAGGTCCAGGCCCGCATGTCCTACGCCCTGTCGCAGGAACTGGCGGACACGCTCTCGCGCATCGACGGCGTGCTGACGGCCCGCGTCCACGTGGTGCTCGGCGTCAATGACAAGGTGAACAACATCACCATAGCGCCTTCCGCGGCGGTCTTTTTGCGCCATACCCTGGATTCGCCGGTGGTCAACCTCGTGCCCGAGATCAGGGAGCTGGTGGCCGGTGCTGTGGCCTCGCTCAAATACGACAACGTGAGCGTGATGCTGGTCCCGGTGCGGGAAAGCGTGACGGTACCGGATACGAAGCTCCCGTCCCCCCTGTTGTCGCCGGGAGCCCATACGCCCGCCCTGCTGCTGCAGATGCTGGCCATGGCGGCCGTGCTTCTGGCCCTGGGCGTGGGCGGCTGGGTCTACGGCCGCCGTCTGCTGGCCCGTCGTCGCGCGGCCCGTGAAGCCCTTGAGGCCGGGGAGGGGGATGACACCGGCAAGCAGGGTGAGGCCTGATGCACAAACAGTTTTTCGCGGATGTCCTCGTGCGCCGTCCGGTCCTGTGGCAGCGCCTGCTGCAGGCCAATCTGCCGGAAGGTGGACCGCGGCTGCCGGATGATTGCCGTGAACAGCTGGGCGAGGCTGCGGACAGCCTTTGGGACTGGTTGCGGCAGCGGCCGCTGACGCACGGGCTGGCCGCTCCTGAAAACGCTGCCGAACCGGCCCTGTTCTGGGACTATGCCGAAGAGTCGCGCCGCCTTGCCTTGCTGGATGCTCCGGCCCTGCTGGAACTGTGCCGGGTAACGGGCGTTGTCCTGCATGCCCCTGCCATCGCGACGGTGCTGTTGCGGGATGAGGTCCTGCCCTTGCGGGCGTCCCTGGGAGAGGAGACCTATCAGTACGCCCTGCAACGGGGCCGTTACCAGCTGGGAGGCCTGAGGCGCTTCTTCCAGTGGCGGGACACGGATCTTCCTCTGGCGGAGCGCTGTGCCCTGCACGGCAATATGGCGTTGCGTCTGATGGCCGGGCTTTGGCCGGAAGAGGTGGCTCTGCGCGTCTGCGATCGTTTGCCCGCGCTGCCGGAGGCGGCCGTGCTGCCGTCCCTGACGGAAGAGGAATGCCACGAACTGTGGCGCGGGGTGAAAAAATTGCTGCTCAAGGAGGTGGCTCCGTCATGGGCGCCGTGTTTCGACTGACGGGCAATACCGTGATGCCCGCCCCTGGGGTGAGGGTGCTGCGCGCGGCCGATTATGCGCGTCTCGTGGAAGCCAACGATGTGCTGGCCGCTGCCCGGGAACGAGCTGCCGCCATGGCTGCCGAAGCGGAAAAGGCCTATGAGGAGCGCAAGCAGGCAGGCTATGAGGACGGCCTTATGGAAGGCCGTATGGAGCAGGCCGAAAAGATGATGGAAACGGCCATGCAGGCCGTGGAATACATCGAGGGCGTGGAAGCCAAACTGGTGGGCGTGGTGACGTCCGCCGTGCGCAAGATCATCGGCGAGCTGGACGACCGGGAATGCACGGTGCGCGTGGTGCGCAACGCCCTGAACGCCGTGCGCAGCCAGCAGCGTGTACTCATTCGCGTTTCTCCTGACGACAAGGACGCGGTGCGGGCATCGCTGGCGGCCATGATTTCGTCCGCGCCCAATGGCGCCACTTTTCTGGATGTGACGGCCGATCCCCGCATGAAGCCCGGGGACTGCATCCTGGAATGCGAGCTGGGGGTCGTGGACGCCAGTCTGGAGACCCAGCTCAAGGCCATAGAGCACGCCTTGCTGGGCAAGATCAGGGAGTCGTAGATGGCCTTCGAATACATCGGCGACCTGCTGGAAGAGGCCGTCCGCGACGTCAATCCGCTGGAGACGCGGGGGCGCGTGGAGCAGGTGGTGGGCACCATCATCCGTGCCGTGGTGCCCGGTGTGAAGGTGGGGGAACTCTGCCTGCTGCGCAATCCCTGGGAAGACTGGAGCCTCAAGGCCGAGGTGGTCGGTTTTGTCAGGAACGTGGCCCTGCTGTCGCCCCTGGGCAATATGCAGGGCATCTCCCCGGCCACGGAAGTCATCCCCACGGGCGAGATCCTTTCCGTCCCCGTGGGCTATGAGCTGCTGGGCCGCGTGGTGGACGGCCTGGGGCAGGCCATGGACGGCGGGCCCGCCATCAGGACGCGCACCCATTATCCGCTGGTGGCCGAAGCGCCCAATCCCATGACCCGCAAGGTCATCAGCAAACCCATCTCCCTGGGCCTGCGTGTCATCGACGGTGTGCTGACCTGCGGGGAAGGGCAGCGCATGGGCATCTTCGCCGCGGCCGGCGGCGGCAAGTCCACCCTGTTGTCCAGCATCCTCAAGGGCTGCACGGCCGATGTTTGCGTGCTGGCGCTCATCGGCGAACGCGGCCGCGAAGTGCGGGAATTCATCGAACGCGACATCGGCCCGGAAGGTCGCAAAAAGGCCGTGCTCGTGGTCTCCACGTCGGACCGTTCTTCCATGGAACGGCTCAAGGCCGCGTATACGGCTACGGCCATTGCCGAATATTTCCGCGATCAGGGCAAGAGCGTGCTGCTGATGATGGATTCCGTGACCCGTTTCGGACGCGCCCAGCGCGAGATCGGTCTTGCGGCCGGTGAGCCGCCGACCCGCCGGGGCTTCCCGCCCTCGGTCTTTTCGGAACTGCCCAAGCTCATGGAGCGGGCGGGCAATTCCGACAAGGGCTCCATCACGGCCCTGTACACCGTGCTGGTGGAAGGCGATGACATGACCGAACCCATCGCCGACGAGACCCGGTCCATCCTTGACGGGCATATCGTGCTCTCGCGCAAGCTGGCCGCTGCCAACCATTATCCCGCCATCGACGTCCAGGCCAGTGTCAGCCGCGTCATGAACGCCGTGGTGGACAAGGAGCACAAGGCAGCGGCCCAGGCCCTGCGCAAGATACTGGCCAAGTATGCGGAAGTGGAGCTGCTGGTGCAGATCGGCGAATACAAGAAAGGGGCCGATGCCGAGGCGGATTTTGCCCTGGGGCATATCCAGGCGGTCAATGCCTTTTTGCGCCAGGGGCTGGAGGAAAAAAGTTCGTTCGAGGAGACCCTGGCGGCCCTGAAAAAGGTCGTGCTGTAAGCGGGGCACAGGCTCCGCATGCGGCAAAGGTGCATCATGGCGCAACGACTCTATCCTTTGCAGGCCCTGCTGTCCGTCCGCCACTATCGCGAGGACGCCGCCCGCAATGCCTTGCGGCTGGAGGAACGGCGGCTGGTGCAGGCCCGTGAGGAAGTGGGGCGGCGGCAGGCCGAGCTGGAACGCTACCGCGTCTGGCGGCAGGAAGAAGAAGAGCGGCGTTATGCCGCCATCCTGGGGGCCAGCCTTTCTCTGGAAGAGGTCGCAAATTTCCGGGCCTCTTTGGGCGCACTGGTCACCGGGGAGCAGGAACGCTTCCAGGCCGTGCGGCAGGCGGAGGAGCAGGTGCGGCAGCAGGAACAGGCCGTGGCAGGTGCGCAAAGGGCCGTGGTCCTGGCCCGCCGGGAAGCGGCCAAGATCGAGAAACATCGTGACATCTGGCAGGAGAACGCCAAACGGGAGCAGGAGCATCTGGAAGATCTGGAGCTGGAGGAGTTCGCCACCCCTTCCCGCACCAGTGATGATGTCTGAGATCTCCCGCAGGCTGTCCGGCCGGATCCCTCAAGTCCGCATGGCGGCGTATGCTGGAGGTGCCCATGGGCATGGAGATCAGTTCCCGACGTTTGCAGGAAGCGGATTCCCGCATGCAGGCAGAGCGTAAAGGCGCGGATCGTCCTGTGGATGACAAAGACAAGGAAAATTTTGACCGGGCCATGCAGGAATCCCGGGAACGGGACGGACAGGGCGGTCAGGAGGACGGCCGGGGCGGCTCCCGGCAGGATGTCCTTTCGCCCCAGGCACTGCTGGACAGCCTGTTCGGCAGCCGCATGCAGAGCATGCAGACGGACGCCGTACAAGCGGCCCCGGCTCCCGGGGATGTGGATGCCCTTGTGAATGAGCTGGTGGATCGCATCCTGGTCTCCGAGCCGGGCAAGGGCTTACCGGAAGTCCGCATCACGCTGGGGCAGGGCCCGCTTTCCGGTGCCGAGCTGTGCCTGGCCCGGGCGCAGGACGGCCAGCTGTTCATCCGGCTCGCCTGTGCCGACCCGGCGTCCTTCCAGACGGCGGTAGGGGCACAGGATGCCTTGCGCAGCGCTCTGGAGCGCAGCGGCGAAAACGTGCGCGTGGAGATCGTCCAGAGCCGGACGGACGGCGGCAACGAAGGCGATGCCCGGCAGGAGTCCCGGGGCCGCCGGGACTACGGCCCCGACGTGGAGTAAGTACGGCCGCCACACGGCGTGCCATGATATTTTCCCCCTCCGAAAGGGGAGCGGACAGATCCCGCTGATTTCGGAAAAGGTGCATCATGTCCCAGGAGATCCCTTCCCGGCCCTTCATCCCGCCGGCGCTGCCGCCGTTGCAGGCGCGGCTGGTCAATGCGCTCGTCTGCCGGGCCCTGCCGTTGTCCGTACCGCTGGATGCCGGTGCGAAGCAGCCTGTTCCCTGTATGCTGTCGATCAATGTCGCGGCAGCCACCGCGGAGCAGGATGTTCCCTTTGCTCCGGCGGCCGTGCTGTATCTGAACAGTGGCGAGGACCTGTGGCGGCTGGAATGGTCATCTTTGGAGGCGCTGGCCTTGAGGCCGGATCTGGCCGCCTGGCGCAGTGCCTTGCCTGCCGGGGAACAGACTTTTGCCCGCCTGCCCGGCGAATTGTGCCTGGCGGTCCTGGAGCGTTTGCTGGGGCCCGCGCTGCAACAGCTGGAACCCTTCTTGGGCTGTGAACTGCGTTGTACAGGTGCGCCGCAGAGCGGGGTCGTCTGGGAGGGGCTATTGCCCCTGCGGCTGGACCTGCCCGGTGGTGAGGCTGTTTTCCTGCGTCTGTCCTGGGCGGAGGAACGTGCCGCACGCTATGTGCTGGAACGGCTGGAGCAGCTCCCCATGCGCACGGAGGCCAGTCCCCGCTTCACGGGGACGCTGGCCTGTCCGCTGGAGGCGGGGCATATGCATCTGTCCGCAGATGAGGCGGCGACGCTGGTCCCGGGGGATGTTCTCCTGCCGGAGAACTGGGCCCCTGAGATGCCGCGTCTGCGCCTGCCGCAGGGCAGGGCACTGGCCTGTCGGCTTGGGGAAGGCATCTTGTCCGTGCTGGGGCCGGATATGGGCGACCCCGGCCGGGAGCCCGCAGAGAAAGGAAGCGAGGACGGCATGAGTGAAGAACGTCTGGCCCCCACCGGGGCCGTCCAGGGCGATGGGCCCGCCGCAGAATCCGCGACGGTGGAACCCGCGTCCGTCGGGGCACTGGAGCTGCCTGTGGTCTTTGAGATCGGCAGGCTGCATCTTCGTCTGGATGAACTGGCCGCGCTGGTCCCCGGGCATACGCTGGCCTTGGGCGGCGAGACGCCGTCGCCCGTCGTGGATATCCGCGTGGCGGGGCAGCTGCTGGCGCAGGGGCGCCTGGTGGACGTGGGCGGTATGCCGGGCGTGCAGATCACCCGCATGCATGCCGCCGGACAGGACAGCGGTGCGCCGCAGGGGGCCGGGGATGGAACTGGCCGGGATTAATCCGCTTTATCTCATCGCGGGCCTGGCCCTGCTGGGGCTGGCGCCCTTTTTGCTCATGATGGTCACGTCCTATGTGAAGATCGTGGTGGTCACGAGCCTTGTCCGCAACGCCTTGGGCGTCCAGCAGGTCCCGCCTGCCATGGTCATGAACGGCCTTGCCATCATCCTGACGGTCTTCATCATGGCGCCGGTGGCCATGGATACCAAGGCCCTGCTGGAGGAGCAGCGCTTCAGCGCGAACCCGAAGCCTTCGGAGATGCTGGAGACCCTGCAGGCCGTCTCGCCGCCGTTGCGGCAGTTTCTGGAAAAAAATACCAGTCCCGCCATCCTGCAGGAATTCATGGGCACGGCCCAGCGCATCTGGCCGGAGCATCAGCGGCAGAGCATCACGCGTGACAACCTGTTCATCCTGGTGCCGGCCTTTACCATCACGGAGCTGACCAAGGCGTTCCAGATCGGCTTTTTGCTCTATTTGCCTTTCGTTGCCATAGACCTTATCATCTCCAACGTCCTGCTGGCCATGGGCATGATGATGGTTTCGCCCATGACCATTTCCCTGCCGTTCAAGCTGCTGCTGTTCGTGACGCTCGACGGCTGGCTGAAGATCAGTCAGGGCCTGCTGCTCAGCTACCAGTAGCCAGATTCGGAGGTTCTATGGAAGTCATCGTAACGGAACAGGACGGTATCGCCATCGTGGAGCTTGCAGGCCGCATGGACGCCACGACGACACCGGAATTCGAAAATGCGACCCGCGCCCTGCTGGAGGCGGGGAAACAGCGTCTGCTCATCGACATGTCCCGGCTGGAATACATCAGCTCTGCGGGCCTGCGGGGCATACTGGGGCTCGTCAAAGCGCTTAAGGCCTGTACCGGTAAGTTGGCCTTTTGTTCCCTGCAGCCCATGACGGCGGAAGTGTTCCGCATCTCCGGGTTCAACGCCATGCTGACTGTCCGCGACAGTCGGCAGGAAGCCCTTGCGGCCCTGGCTGGCTGAGAGGGCAAGGAGGTAGGCAGTGGCCAGAATCATGCTCCCCGCCCGTGTTGACAGTTGCGCGCCGGCCATGGAATTCCTGCGTGAACACCTGGCTGCCGACCATGCCGAGATCCTTGGTTTTGTGGAACTGGCAGTGGAAGAGCTGCTGGTCAATGTGGCCACCTACGCCTATGCCGGTCCCTGCCCGCAGGAAGGCGACAGGAACGCCCACTGGGGGCAGATGGAACTGGGCTTCAGGCGGGTGAGCATGGACAGCGCGCCGTTCCTTTGTGTCTGGATACGGGACTGGGGCACGTCCTTTGATCCGTTCATGGAGATCGCCACGCCGGACACGTCGCTGAGCGCAGAGGATCGTCCCATCGGCGGTCTGGGCGTCCATCTGGTCAAGAACGTTTCCGCGCACCACTGTTACAGCGGTGATGACGGTACCAATACCATCGAACTGTACTTCCAGCTTGCCCACGATAAAAACTGAGCCGTGAAGGATAGCCGCTGCCTTCGTTTCTTCTGCCTTGCCTGCCTGCTGCTGAGTCTTCTTCTGGCCGGGGGGTGTGGCTCCCGGTCGTCCAGACATGTGTTGCCTCCGCCGGAAGCGGCATTGCCGCCGGTGCCCCTGCAGCCCGGCACGGGCATTCTTTCCCATGAATATCAGGAACAGAAGGTCCTGCCGCGTATGGTGCGGGTCGCTTCCCTGCCGCAAAAAAAAGCCCCGGGCGATGTCCGGCAGGCTACAGCGGGCATGACGGCTTCTGCCTCCCAGACCATGGCCGTGGCCGCCGCATCGGCGGCTGACCGGGACGACCGGCGATCTTCCGCTGCGGCTCCGGCGCAGCGTGTGTCTTTTCGCACGCCGTCCGCGCCGGTGATCCATGACGACATCGTGCCCCCGGCTCCCGAGGAGTGGCGCCGTCTGGCCCGTGAGGCCGAAGAGATTTTCGGCCTTGACGCAGGGCTGGTTCTGGCGGTCATCCAGGCCGAATCCTCCTTTGATCACACCGCCGTCTCACCGGTAGGGGCCCAGGGGGCCATGCAGATCATGCCCCATACCCAGGAAGAGCTGGGGCTCATCGACCCCTTCGATCCCCGGGCCAATGTCTATGCCGGTTCCCAATACCTGATGCACCAGTTGCAGCGTTTCGGTTCCGTGGAGCTGGCCCTGGCCGCCTACAATGCCGGGCCCGCCAGCGTGGAGCAGTACGGCGGCATCCCGCCTTTTCCCGAAACGCAGGAATTCGTCCGGCGCGTCCTGGTTTATTGGAACCGGAACCTTCCTGCGGATCAGCCGACGCATTCCTGAAATCGGGCGGGCAGGAGACCCTGTGTCGTTCCTGCATCTGGGTTCACAGCCATTGTGATGACTTGAGGCTGTTTACGCCCAACTCCTTGAGGAAGGTCCCTCCGGTGCTGTGCCGGATACCTTTTCCCGCCAGTTCTCTCTTTTTCTCCCGCTTCCTTCGCTCCCTTTTGCTCCCTGTTTACCATGGCTGGAGGTAAGCTGCCTGTCGGAGCATCCGGGATCTCTCGGACGTATCCTGTCCATATCGATTCTTCCGGGGAGGCCCTGTCTGACGCGCTCTCCAGGCTTACTGCGGGCTCTGGCCGTTCGCCCGATAAAGGATGATGCGCTTTCCGTGCGGTACCGCCAGAGGGGAGTGGCGGCGGATGTAGTCGCCCGTCAGCTCCCTGATGGACAGGGGGCTGGTGGCCAGCAGGCGGCCGTGCCGCAACATCCCGAAACCATCGCCGCCCGACGCCAGGAAGTCGCTCAGGACCACACCATAACGCCTCTGAGGATCCAGCGCATGTCGTTGGCCCTGCTCGTCCACAATATGGACGCTCCGCAGACGCTGACCGGCAGGGCGGCTGGTGTCCGCCTCATAGATCAGGCCCGCCACCTGCAAAAGCTGCGGTCCCTCCCCGTTAGGGCCGGACACGGCGTGCTCCAGGGCTTCCCGTATCTGTTGGCCTGAATACTCCCGGACGTATACCTGGCCATCAAAAGGATGCAGGGCCAGCAGGTCACCCCGGGAGATGTCGCCTGCGGGCAGGGAAGCCCGCAGGCCGCCGCCGTTCACCAGAGCCAATCTGGCTCCCTGTGGCCTTCCGTATTCCAGAAAAGCGTCGGCCGTCAGCAGGCCGCTGAAACAGTCGCCCTTGCGGCAGGCTTCCATGCCGTCCGGCATCCGGATGTTATGACGCCCCACGATCTCCGTGCGATAGCGCTCCAGGCTCTCCGCATAGTTGGCCACCAGACGGGTCATGGCTTCGTCCTGCGGCAGGGCCGGGACGAGCTCCCGGGGGCCGCCTGTCCAGGCCACAGGGGTGCCCGCCGCATCAAAGGTGATGCTCAGATCGCCCAGATAGCGGGTCGCGCGGGCGGCGGTCACCACGAGGACGGGAGAGCCGTCCGGTGCGTGTTCCACGATAGGGTAAGGACCATCCTTGGAGCCGGGGCCGAGATAGGTGTGGGTGTGTCCGCCCACGATGACATCCACGCCATTGACGCTGCGGGCCAGCTCCCTGTCCCGTTCCAGTCCCAGATGGGTCACGGCGATGATGTGCCGGATGCCCTGCGCCTCCAGTTCGGCGACATATCGTTGCAGCGTTGTCCGGGCATCCCGGAACGTGGTTTGGGGGCAGGCGGCCGCCAGTCCGGTCACTTCGTCATTGGCCAGCCCGATTACGCCCACTCTGGTCCCGCGTACCGTCCGGACAAGGTAGGGACGTATGCGGCTCCCGGCCAGCGGGCAGCCCTGCTGCGGCACCAGGTTGGCGGCCAGTACGGGCAGGGGCTGGGCTTCCAGAAAACGGGCCAGCTCACGGCAGCCCTCATCGAATTCATGATTGCCCAGGGTCATGGCGTCATAGGGCAGCAACGCGTCCGCAGCGGCGATCATGGGCCACTTGTTGACGCTGTAGAACAGGGTGCCCTGGAACTGGTCGCCAGCGTCCAGGGCGATGATGTTGTCCTGCTCTTGCCGGGTAGCCCGGATGGCCGCGCTGATGCGTGCCAGACCGCCACGGCAGTCCGTGGCTTCGAAACAGGCATTCATGCGGTCATCGATGCCGGCAAGGAAGGCATGGGTATCGTTCACATGCAGGAGACGCAGTTCCAGACCATCATCCGGGGTTGCCTTGTGGCGCGCAGGAGCGCAGGCAGTCAGGATAAGAAAAAGGGTACAGAGGAGGGCCGTGAACGGTGAGGGCAGCGTACGTTCCCGTGACAGATGATGCATGGATATATCCTTTCTGTTTGCCTGATACGCGGAGGAGCGTAGAGGTCTGCGGTGCGGACGGGAAAGGAGCTTAAGCGCCGGTCCAGACGAATAGTTTGGAGGAAAATGTTGCCCAGGAGTGCGGGGCACAGGCTGGGCGCCAGGCAGGCTGCCTATCCGTTCCTTTTCGCAGAAAATCCTAGCCGGATAGGATTCGCAGATCAGGACCTGTTGAACGCTCCAGCGTCCCAAGAATTGTTATACGGGGAAGCTGCGAAAGGGAAGACATATCAGGCTGTCCGACACATACACCAAGACAGCGAGGCTTACAAAAAGGCGACCGGCATGGGCAATGAACGCATTCTGTGCAACCTTGCGGCTGTGCAGAGCGCATACCCGCATCTTCCCATCCATCTGCGTACGCCGCTTATCCACGGTATCAATGATAATGAAGAGCTGATCCGGCGTATCGTCGAACTGGCTCGCTCCATGGATGCCGTTCATTACGAGCTGTTGCTCCACCCTCGTATGGGTGAGCAGAAATACCGTTGGGGGCAGGGAGTCCTCCTATGGCGGTCCTGCACAGGTGGACGCCGGGATCCTGGCACGTTTGCGGAGTATCGCAGAAGAAGTTTTCCCGGAAAAGGAGTGATGTCCGTTTAAAATGGCCAGTCCTCTTCCGGATGGTATATCCTCAAGTGCTGTCAGCATTGGAGGATTTTTTTATTTTTGAATATGGGGATATATAAGTAAAAAGCATATATAGGATATATGAAGAATATCATGGTTATTTTTTGATTCTAAATATCATGCTGTATGTGATTGATATTTGTCGACACAAGTTTTTATTCCCGGAGAAGCATGACCAAGTCATGGTTTGGATGGCTGAAATAAATAAATTGCATTGGAAATCAGATGGTTGTTCAGATGGTAGCGCCCTTGAAATATTCCCCTCTTTTTGCTATCGCTGCCGTCGGCAGACAGAAAAGGGAAAAAGAAAAATCAGGGTGAATAATAAAGGAAGTATTTTTTGCTGATGCAGAAAATATTGCCATTCGCCCATAACAAGAACATGTCTACCGGCTATCTTGAGGAGAATATTGTGAAAAACGTGTTTGTGCTGCTGCTTATGATTTTGGCGATACCTTTGAATGCATTTGCTTTTGATATCCGCGGATGGTGGCAGCTTGAAGAGATGCCTTCCATATTCATGAAGATCAATGAAGAGAAGATCTACGGATTCAACTATAAGATAAGCAAGGATACTGAGGAACGGGTAGAGATCTTTGTCGATAACTCGGATGTTCCTTGCTATCTTGATAAGAAAGGCGAAGACAGGCTTTTGCTCATCAATGCTCTTGGAGAGCAGAAGTCCTATAAGCTGGTGACGCGTGATACCAGCCTTCCGCAAAAGGACGTGCGGAAATTGTGCGGTATCGAAGAGTAGATTCTCGCGGAACAAATACCCGGAAGGGGAGAGTAGGCAGGAATATGGATGCCTGAGATGGCGGAAAGGCCGTTTTCATGGATACTATTTTCTGTGGAAGCTGGCTGCCTGATGTAAAGGCAAAAAATATAGTGAGTTGATGCAAAAAGAGGCGTCGCGGCTTTTGCCGGGACGCCTCTTCTGCTTAGATTTCCACAACGTCTTATTCTTGTACCGCGGCACAGACATGAAAAAAAAGCACCTGCAGTAATACAGGTGCCTTGATTCCTTTGGCGTCCCCAAGGGGATTTGAACCCCTGTCGACGGCGTGAAAGGCCGTTGTCCTGGGCCGGCTAGACGATGGGGACGCACTATGAAGTTGTGATGGCTGGGCTGCAAGGACTCGAACCTTGATTAGCGGAGCCAGAATCCGCCGTCCTGCCAATTGAACGACAGCCCATCGCGAAAATGAACCTACGCAAAACCGGCCTCCTTGTCAACAAAAAAATCAAAAAAATTTTGAAGAGCCGAATCCGGGAAAAAAGGGGAGCGGTCAGGAGGGAAGAGCCACCTGGCGCAGCTACAGGATGCTGCATTACAAAATATTTCACATGATATCTAACCTATTGATTTTCCATGGCCAGATGGCGGGATGAATGTTTCTATCCTGTGAGAATAGTTTACTTTACTTTGTCCCTTTGCCCGGTATTATCCTTGGGATATGCGGCCTGTGCGCGCCGCAAGAGCAAGATGCTTTGTGAAAAAAGCCGCTGTCTTTTTTCGGGATGGGAGGGAACGCTCCGCAAAAAAAGCCTTCTTGTTGCCATTCTCAATCATGACGTGGCGGGGAGCAGCCCGGCCGCAAACGGAGGTTGTCTGTTATGGAACAAAACAACGAAGTCGTTGTCGACCGTGCCAAGTCGCAGTGGTCCGACTTGTGGAAGAAGGAAGACTATTGGGCCATCTGGATCGGCTTTTTCTTCCTGATCGTGGCCGCATGGCTGTGCTTTGGCCAGCGTCCGGCTCTCGAAGCCAAGTTCAACGAATATGAGACCATCATCAAGGCCGAGGAAAGCAAGCCTTTCAAGACCATCGAATGGTACAAGGCCACTGCCGCCCAGAAAAACGTACAGGCCCAGAAGCAGTCCCAGGTGGCTGATGTCATCGCCTATCTGAAGACGCCCGCCCGCTGGACCGACAATCCTCTGGACGCCCTGATGATGGATCAGGCCCGCGCGGATGAGCGCAACGCCGCCCTCAAGCCCAAGGTCGAAGCCGCCAAGCAGGCCGCTGCCGAAGCTCTGGTCACGGCCAAGGCCGCCCAGGATGCCGCCGCCGCTGCCGGTTATCAGGACGCCGGTCTGAATGATGCCGCCAAGGCCGCCATCGACTCTTGGCAGAGCGCCGAGAAGAAGGCCTCCAAGGCTGCTTCCGGTCTGGCCAAGCCCTTCAACCGCATCCCCACTCTCATCGTGCTGGGGCTGGTGCTGGGCGCCCTGTGCACCGTCGGTGCCGTGTTCATGGGCATGAACCCCGGCAAGTTCTTCGTCTCCTTCCTCATCATCTACGCCCTCTGCGTGCTGGCCAACATCCTGGGCAACCAGAAGACCATGCGCCTTTACGGCATCAACGCCGAGATCTGGTCCATCGCCATCGGCATGATCATCGCCAACACCATCGGCACGCCCAAGCTGGTCAAGGACGGCGCCCAGGTGGAATACTTCATCAAGGCCGGTCTGGTGCTGCTGGGCGCCGAAGTGCTGTTCCACAAGATCCTGGCCATCGGTATCCCCGGCATCTTCGTGGCCTGGGTGGTGACCCCCATCGTGCTCATCAGCACCTTCATCTTCGGCCAGAAGGTGCTCAAGATGCCTTCCCGTACCCTGAACATGGTCATTTCCGCCGACATGTCCGTGTGTGGTACCTCGGCGGCCATCGCCACCGCTGCTGCCTGCCGCGCCAAGAAGGAAGAACTGACCCTGTCCATCGGCCTGTCCCTGACCTTTACCGCCATCATGATGGTGGCCATGCCCGCCTTCATCAACTGGGTGGGTATGCCTGAGATCCTGGGTGGTGCCTGGATCGGCGGTACCGTGGACGCCACCGGCGCCGTGGCCGCTGCCGGTGCCTTCATCGGTCCCAAGGCCCTGCAGGTGGCCGCTACGGTCAAGATGATCCAGAACGTGCTCATCGGCGTGACCGCCTTCTGCGTGGCCATGTACTGGTGCGCCAAGGTGGACGTGCAGGAAGGCCAGAAGGTCAGCGCCATGGAGATCTGGCACCGCTTCCCCAAGTTCGTGCTGGGCTTCCTGACGGCTTCCATCGTCATGTCCGTGGTCAGCTCCTCCCTGGGTGCTGACGTGGGCAAGATGCTGGTGGACAACGGTATCAACAAGATCTCCGTGCCCCTGCGCGGCTGGTTCTTCGCCCTGGCCTTCGTGTCCATCGGTCTGACCACCAACTTCCGCGAGCTGGGCAAGTACTTCAAGGGCGGCAAGCCCATCCTGCTCTATGTCTGCGGTCAGTCCCTGAACCTGGCCCTGACCCTGCTCATGGCCTGGATCATGTTCTACAAGGTCTTCCCCGAGATCACGGCCAAGATCTAAGCTTCATCTGCAATCAAGGGGGCCGTTCCGGGAACGGCCCCCTTTTTTTCCCGGATGTTCCGGTGTAGGGTGATCCTCATGAATGACAGAATCTTCAAGATGGGCAAGCTTGTCCTCTGGGGCGTAAGCCTGTGGGTCTTTTTTGCGGTCATCACGCCGCGTCTTGTGTCCCTGAGCCCTGCCTGGCAGCATTATGACCGTGTCCAGGAAGAGAATGGCTTGGACAGCGGCGCCCTGTATTACACCAATGTCCCTGTGGTACAGTCCGCTGAAGAAGCCATGAAGCGTGCCGTCAAAGCGGGGATGGCCGAGCGGCGCGAACTGGCCATAGCCCAGCGACGGAATGCGGAGCTGTGATGACGATGCCTGTGTGCCGTTTTGTGGTCAGCGCCTGTCTGGCCGGAGAATTTTGTCGTTATGACGGCGGAAGCAATGCCTGTGCCGCGGTCCAGGAACTGGTGCGCAGGGGAGAGGCGGTCACGGCCTGTCCTGAAGGGCTGGCCTGCCTGCCCGTACCGCGTCCGCCGTGCGAGATCAGGGAAGGGCGTGTCCTGTCGCAGGATGGCAGGGATCTGACGGAGGATTTCTTCCGGGGGGCCCGCCTGGCCATGGATATAGCCCGCAAGCACGGCTGCACGGCTGCCATCCTCAAGAGGCGTTCGCCCTCCTGCGGTGTGGGGCGGATCTATGACGGCACGTTCAGCCGTACTCTTTGTTCCGGTGACGGACTGTGGGCACGCATGCTGCGCGAGGCCGGGTTCGCCCTGTACACCGAGGAGCATCTGCCCGAAGATATCTAGGCCTGTGGAAGGCCACTATCGTCGTTGCCCGTCTTCCCTGAGGACGGGCTTTTGTTTTGGGGCGCTGCGGCTTGTGTTTCTCCTATCCATCAGATAAGAAAAAAGGCCGGCAGACGCTGCCGAAAGGACTTTTTACGGAACGAGGAACCCATGAAAACCGAATCGCTTTGCCTGCATGCGGGCTATACCCCCAAGAACGGTGAGCCCCGGGTACTGCCCATCGTGCAGAGCACGACCTTTACTTATGACTCCACGGCCGAAGTGGCCAAGCTTTTTGACCTGGAAACTTCCGGCTTTTTCTACACCCGTCTGGGCAACCCCACGGTGGACGCCGTGGAGCAGAAGATCGCGGCTCTGGAAGGTGGCGTCGGCGCCCTGTGCACCTCTTCGGGGCAGGCTGCCAACCTTATCGCCATCCTCAACCTGGCCCGGAGCGGCGACCATGTGGTCAGCATGGCCAGCATCTACGGCGGCACCTTCAACCTGTTCGCCGTGACGCTGAAAAAAATGGGCATCGAAGTGACCTTCGTGGATCAGCGGGCCGATGACGCCGAGATCGAAAAGGCCATCCGCCCCAACACCAAGGCCGTGTTCGGCGAGACCCTGACCAATCCTTCCATGGACGTGCTGGATATCGAACGCATCGCGGCCCTGGCCCATCGTCACGGCCTGCCTCTGATCGTGGACAACACCTTCGCCACGCCGGTGCTCTGCCGTCCCTTCGATTTCGGTGCCGACATCGTCGTCCACTCCACCACCAAGTATATGGACGGCCACGCCCTGCAGATGGGCGGCGTCATCGTGGACAGCGGCAAGTTCGACTGGACTCCCGGGCGCTTCCCCGAATTCACCGAGCCTGACGCCTCCTACCATGGCCTCATTTATACCAAGGCCTTCGGCAAGGCGGCCTTCATCGTCAAGGCCCGCGTGCAGCTCATGCGCGATCTGGGCTGCTGCCAGACGCCGCAGGGCGCCTTCTACATCAATCAGGGCCTGGAGACCCTGCCTTTGCGCATGGAACGCCACTGCCGCAATGCCGAAGCCGTGGCGACCTTCCTGGCCGGCCACGACAAGGTGGAGAGCGTCTGCTACCCCTGGCTGCCGGACAGCCACGATAAGGCGCTGGCCGAAAAATATCTGCCCAAGGGCTGCAGCGGCGTCATCTCCTTCTCGCTCAAGGGTGGCCGCGATGCCGGGGCCCGTTTCATCGACAGCCTGAAGATGGTGTCCCTGCAGGTGCATGTGGCCGATATCCGCACCTGCGTCCTGCATCCTGCCAGCTCCACGCATCGCCAGCTCAGCGATGAGCAGCTCACGGAAGCGGGCATCACGCCCGGCATGGTGCGCCTGTCCGTCGGTCTGGAAAATATCGACGACCTTCTGGAAGACCTGTCGCAGGCGCTGGCGCAGGCTTAGTCCATAACGATACGGTGCAAAATAAGAGAGCGGGTCCCGTAGGGGCCCGCTCTCTTTGCGTTATGGCTGGCAATCCTCGGCCGTTCCGTCAGGAAAAGGGCAGGGGACGTTCAGTTTTTTTACGGTGTTTTGCAAACTGTTTCAGTCTGCGTTGTTGGCGATCTCGGCCATGGTGGCACTGGTGGCCCGACACAGGTCGTCAGGCGAAAGGCAGAGCTGTACCCCGCGCTGTCCGGCGCTGATATAGATCTGCTCCCAGAGGATGGCATGTTCATCCAAAAAGACAGGATAGTCCTTTTTGGCTGCCAGCGGCGAACAGCCGCCGCGGATGTACCCTGTCAGGGGCAGGACTTCCTTGAGGTGGACCATCTCCACATGTTTGTTGCCGGATGCCGTGGCCAGAGCTTTCAGGTTCAGCTCTGCTGCGGCGGGGATACAGGCCATGATGACGCCTGTCCTGTCGCCGCGGGCCACCAAGGTCTTGAAGACGCAGCCGGGATCCACGCCCAGCTTGTGGGCCATGGTCACGGCGGAAAGGTCACTTTCGTCCACATCGGCCTGATGCAGGGTGAAGGGGATCTCCAGACGCTCCAGCAGGCGCGCGGCATTGGTCTTGGCTATTTTCTTCCGTAAATCTTTCAGGATAGCGAATAAAGTGCTGTCCAACGCAGATACACCACCTTTCTCCTGTATCTTTTCTTCTTCTTCGTTCTCGTCGAAATTGTGATCTTCCATCAGCATAAAACTTTTAGGGTTATCCAAAAATTTTTGGCCTTCATCCGTTAGTTTGATTACTCCGTATTGTTCTATATCTTTTTCGATAAATGAACTGACTAAAGCCCTCCGGTATACCATCGTCCAGAATTGCCGGCTTTTTTCCGAACCGGCACCGAATAATTCCAGTTTATCATGCTTATACGATTTGATGGCAGAATCGGCTTCACCGATAAGGATATTAACCAAATGTTCGATTTTGAATTTTTCTTTAACATCGCTGACCAGTTGCAGGGCATCGACCATATAATCTTCGCCTTCGAACTCTTTCTTCGGATAGAGGCAGTTGTCACAACAGCCGCAGTTTTCTTCTTCATAGGTTTCTCCGAAATAATGGAGCAGTACTTTACGCCGGCATAAAGAAGTCTCGGCATAAGCGACTGTTTCCATCAGCAATTGTTTACCGATTTCCTGTTCGGCAATGGGTTTCCCCTGCATAAACTTTTCGAGCTTTTGGATGTCTTTAAAACTATAATAAGTCAGACAGATTCCTTCGCCACCATCCCGTCCTGCCCGTCCTGTCTCCTGATAATACCCTTCGAGACTTTTAGGAATGTCGTAATGGATGACAAAGCGTACGTCTGGTTTGTCGATCCCCATACCGAAAGCAATGGTCGCTACAATAACGTCCACCTCTTCCATCAGAAATCGGTCCTGGTTGGTACTTCGGGTACTGGCATCCATTCCCGCATGATAAGGAGCTGCTTTGATGCCGTTGATACTA
>OLFY01000490.1_pt1 | contig 60809 bp, 79 predicted proteins | sample 1605611 | NCBI WGS metagenome assembly OLFY01 (sample SAMEA3888923, study PRJEB22519) | human gut metagenome | biome: human gut; feature: human-associated habitat; material: faeces | place: Denmark | collected 2011 | reverse complement strand
TTTCTTTCTCGTTTATTATAACAGGAAGGGGAGGAACCCCCAACCTTTAAAATTCATTGATTGTGATTGACTTTACTTTTAATTCTGCATTTTCTACTGAACCATAGAAAGCATATCTTGTTAGTTTTTGTACATTTTCATCAAATTTACCTTTAATTGTGACAATGTAAGGACCACACAAGAAAGTAATGACCTTTTCAGATACGGCTAAATTATCCGTGAAAATGATTTTGTTGTAAGTCTCTGTGAAATCGTCCTCAATGAGATCCACAGTGTTATCCTTTAGAATAACTTCTTTATCTTTAGTATGAAATTTAAGCATTTCTATACTCTCCTTTGATTTTGAAATGTGTTTAGTGGTTTTCGGCTTGTCTCACTAGCTCTATGCTCCTTACCATAAGAAGGTAGTTACTAGATTTTTGATAGCTCCGTGGTCACTATTCCTTGACCTTATGCCCCCTAACCCCTTGCAAGGTTAGAGAATAGCTTAACTATTAAGGGCTTATTGTTCAATTTTATGTTGGCAATTAGGACAAAGCTTTTCTTTGTCTTCATCTTCCTCAAGATCTTCTTCATCAAAGATCTCTCCACAGTAACCACATTCAACCATGTTACTGATACCAAGTTGAGCAAATACCCAATCACTTTCAAACCATAGGATGTCATTAAGATGACTTTCAGAAATTCCTTCAGGGTAAAGATCTTCTATAAGAAAATAAAGATCATCAAGTTTATCTTCTTCTACAATAGTTTCATAGGTACTTACAGCACCTGACCAAGGTTTATAGTTTGCAGTTGTTTCTACATAAATTTTAAGCATTTTGCTTCTCCTTTAGATTTTGATATCTTGGATAAGTCTTTAATAACCTATCCTTTACATTATCTATTATATAGTAATGTAATTTATTTGTCAAGTGTTTTTGTAAAGTTTTTATAAATTATTTTAATTTATTTTAGGCTTTACGTTTCGCCTTAACTATGTATCTATTATAGCATTATGTAGGTTTATTGTCAATAGAAAATGTAAATAAAATATAATTTATTTCAATTTATTTTTAATGATTAAAACTGTTTTTATATACACAAGTTCACAAGTAATTCACAAGATAGTAAAGCAAATAAGTTAGTCTAAATGGTCAGTAATGGTCAGTAATGATAAGGCTTTAGGCTATAAAGGTCAGGAATAGTCAGACTATCAGACTATAATATATGACCTTATATTATTTACTAAGGGACTGTAGTATAGTGTAATAGTATAGTGTAGTGGTATAATGTAGTGTAATGGTATAGTATGATAAGATTGTAACTATGCAACAGTACAGGGATATGTAATAGTATAATGAAAGTGTATATAATGATAGGGTGTAATGGTAAAGTGTAGGGGTATGGTATAAGAGAGGTGAGAGGAGAGAGATAGGGTAAGAGATAATGAAAGTATATAAAAAGTATATAAAAAGTATATAAAAAGTATTGTCCATTGCCCTCTATACAAAAGTAAAGAATCAACAAATTAAGGCTATTTATGGGTGTATTGTTAAGAGGGTAAAGAAGGGCTAGTGAAGGGAGTGTTTAAAAATGTTTGTTTGATAAGGTCGATTAAAAAATGAGGAGGTGGGGAGGAGGGGCTGATTTACCCATTCACCACTAAGTTTTATAAGGTAAAAATGGGTTAAGGCTTACCCCTTATGGCTGTAAGGTTTAAGGCTGTTATAGTCTATGTCGATTAAAAAAGACCTCACCCAAATTTGCCTATTCAGCAGTGAAGTCTTTATGGATAAAATAGGTTATATTAATGTAAATTATTACTATACATTACATATACAAGATTATATACATAATAGTTACATAATTATTAAAAATTTACAAAATTAGGCTAAAGGACTAATCGCTTAGAGACTGTAAGGAAGAAGGCTAAAGTCCTGTGAGCTAAAATGAGTGGCTATTAGGTAATGACTTAGAATAACGGTGATAGCGAATGAACTCCCTAAGGCTATTTGAGTACTCTCTTGTGGTCTTAGGATTGTTGTAAAGGCTATCTAGCTTGCTAAGGATTGTGTTGAAGAAGAAGTCTATAGGATGTGTATGAGAGCTATCTAAGATGAGCTGTATACGCTCTGTGATGACTGGCTTGCTATTTCTGAATGTAATGTAGTAAGCATGATCTGTGGGGAAGTTATCCTGAATGAAGTCTCTGAGAAGCTTATACCTTGTGTACTTACGGATACGAGATGTGATAATCATTTGATAATCAGGGTACTCTCTCACTACTGTGGTATTGTGATCGTAGTGTGCTAATAACCAACGCTTAAGGTATTTCTTATAGGCTTCTCTTTTCTCCCTCATTCCTTCTTCCTGTGTGAGAAGATATTCTGAATACTTATCAGGAGTGATGAACTCCTCACCTATAGCTAACCTGATGATCTTAGGGGTTAATAGATTACTCCCTGATGCAAAGGAGAAGAAGTTCACAGGTAGCTTAGTGATAATTTGAAAGTCTGTTACCCTTAAGTCGTTATAGCTGTTATACACTGTGGAATAGGCAAAGCTGACTACTTCCTGTGGAGAATAGTCCTCAACAAGACATCTAAGAAAGTCCATTGTGTAACCTCTACCAAGGTTGTTATAGAGTTTCATGTATTTGAAGGCATGAAGCTTCATAACGAATACATCTCTACCCACAAGTTCATATAGTGGTTTACGGTTGTAGACTATCTCATCATACTCCACTGTGACTCCTAAGTAATGACACAGGAATAGCCTAATATTTTCCTTAAGTGTGTACTCAACTACCTTTTTATTCTCCATTTTCTTAGCTAACTGGTAAAAATGACCAGGAACTACAGAATGACAGTCAATTCCTTGGTTATTAAAGGCTAAATTACATATTTTGCTAATTTCCATATATACCTCCTGTGTGCTTTAAACTATCCTAACACATTTTTACCATATAGTCAATATTCACAGGAAGAAATTAGCTGATTTTCTGTGAAGTGTATTTACTCATTTATTATTGGAGTCAATTTCTATCTTGTATAAGATAATTATTAATAATATTAGTTAATATCTTATACTAAATAGTTATAGACCCCTAATGATAATCTTGATGATCCTGTGGACTAACACTGTGATTTCACTATTAGGGTCTATCTCTATATTGTATAAGATACTTACATAATACTATATACTTAAGGATATAAGTAATTATCTTATCTAAGAAAGCTATGACCTCCAATACTATTTGACACAGGTTCACAGGTGTGATACACTTGAGTCATGAAGATACTAAGTTTAGATTTATCATCCAAGAGTTCAGGATATGCTATACTGAATGATGGTAAAATAATTGACTATGGAACTATCAAGAGTGATGACAAGGATTTTGTGATTAGAGGTCATTATATGGCTGAGTTTGTGAGATTATTGTTTGCTAAGTATGGTAGTTTTGATGTTGTAGTGATTGAAGAGCTGAAAGTCCTTAAGAATCAGAAAGTACTAGCAATGCTAGGTATTATTCAAGGAATGGTCATTAGAGAGTGTTTTAATTCACAGGTGGAGTTTGTTATGCCTACTGTGTGGAGAAAGCCTTATGGACTAAATGGTAAGCGAGAAGAGGCTAAACAGAAGGCTATTCAGCTATGTAAGGATAAAGGACTAGAAGTAAGTACAGATGATGAGGCTGAAGCTATTATTCTAGGGAAATATTTCTCAAAAAGGGTTGACAGTAACCTATCTGTGTGATATACTAATTGTACTCTTAAACGAAGGGCAATGTAATTGTCCCTCCTGTGTGTATGATGAAGTGGCTAAACATTGTAGTCTGCAAAACTACCATTCGTGGGTTCGAATCCCACTACACACTTTGGTAATTACCCATTACCTTTCCTTTTTTAATGCCCTAAAATTGTGAGAGGTCTTAGGGCTATTGCGGTGGATACCGTTGGTTGATATCTCCTTATGAGGAAAGAGGGTTTCAGCACCCTCCTCTACACCCTTAGTTCAACTGGATAGAACACATGCCTTCTAAGCTTGCAATACAGGTTCAAGCCCTGTAGGGTGTATAATAATTTTTGGAGGTACTTTGTTGTGACTAAACATAGCAAATTATACTCTGAGACTATGCGAGAGCTTAGCTTGCTTGATGAAGACTCCCTCAAACTATATCAAATGCGGTGGGGACTGATTGATGCAGATGAGGTTATCATCAACAAGGTAGGCTTTGCTGTGTATAATAACATTCCTCCTGCTACACCTGTGGCTAAGAACGCTATGCTTCAGATCATGGCTTCTTACGAGAATAGCTTTGATCGTAAAGAGTGGGCTGACCGTATTGAAGGTAAAGCTACACAAACTACTGTCAATGTTAATCATGACACTAAAGATGGTGTTGAGGAGCTTAAGAATTATACTAAAGCTAAATTGGATGAACTATTTGGAGATATGTAATGGCTTCACATAATCCACAAGAGCATCTGTTTGATAAGCATATTCAGTCTGTGAAAGAACTGATTGAGAAATTTATGACTTCTGTAGTGTATGGTGGGGATTATATTACAGCAGAAGCAGAAATTATTGATTATCTCACAGACATGTACTCAGAGTCGTTTTTAGGAGAAGTTGATTATATCTTAGATGTTCTAGGCTATAATGTGACTCCTCAAAACCTTATTGAAGTCAGAAACAAGGTAGATACCACAGCTTTTGTGAGAAGTAATCGTCACAGACTCAAGGATATCTTTCGAGATCACAGAAAGAGTATTCAGAAGCTAGTTGAAGATAACAGAGACACAATGAGTAAGGAAGATATTCTTAATACCTATTGGAGCAATATTGATAGACTAGCTATTAGTGAAGTTCAGATGGGTATTGAGAAAGCTTCAGTGCAAAGCTCTAAGCTGTTTGAAGATGTCACAGGGATTAAGCTCCTTAAAACATGGAACGCTATAGGGGATGATAAAACTTGTCCTATCTGTAGAGCTATGGATGGTCTAACCATTCCTGTGACTGAAAGCTTTCAGGCTGTTGCTCCTTCAGCATCTATTTCTGAAGAACTTAGTTACACAGGAGGAGATATAGTATATGCACACCCAAGATGCAGATGTTGGGTCACTTATTCAGAAGCGTAAGGTTCTATCGAACAAAGAGAAGCTAAGTATTCTTTTAGACCAAGTAACTCCTCAGGATCAACTTAAGGATGCTGTGAAAGGTAAAATACCTAAGCACTTTAAGAGGAATACCATTAGAGAGAGACATGGTTTTGAGAAAGAGCTAGAATACTATAAATTAGGGTATACTACAGCACTTTCTGAGTTCAACATAGAATTGTGGTGGTCCCAAGCTGTTCAGTTTGGGGCTTTCCTTAGTGGTGACTATAAAACAGGCTACTGTGTAGCTACACCTCGTTATGGTAAGTCTTTCCTTTGTGGTATTATGTCTAATCACTTTGCCTATGAAGGTGAGAACTGCTATGCTGTAGGTTCTACACAAGAATACTCAGGGATTATCATTCAGCATGCAAGAGAAATTCTTGTTAAGGCTCACCCTGATGTTAAGGCTATGCTATCCTTTGATGAGAAGGATGTCACTTCTGTGGATAAGAGACTTAAGCGTGGTTTGTCATCATTCTCTAGTGAAGGTTTCTCTTTCAGGAATGGTGGTAAGCTAGAAGGTCTATCAGCAGGTTCAAACTTTACTGACCCTTCTAAAATCCACGTTATTGGTCGTGGTGGTAACATGTTTGGAGATGAAGCTTCAGACATTTCACCTATAGCCCTTGGTCACATGGGTCGTAGAGAATTTGAGTCAGATGATGGACGAAAGCTTATCATGTACTTAATCTCAAACCCACGGTCACTCAATAGCTTCTATGACTTCATGACGAATGAAGAGCTTGCAGATGATGAGTTCATTATGTGGCTAGATGTTGTCACAGCTATGGAAGAAGGTAGTATTAAATACACAAAAGAAGAGCTGATGAGATCACAGTTTACAATCACTGAGGACTCAATCAGAGAAAACCTTCTGTGTGAGTTTCCTACTGAGAGATCATCATTCTTTGATGCACCTCCTGATATTCTTGAGTCATTTGACATGAAGACTGAAGGTTTAGACTTCTTCTTAGGAGTCGATAGTGCCTATAAAGGTGCTGACAGTATTCAGGTGACTATTTCTGCTGTTGATAAGAAAAACCACTTCACCACTATTGACACTAAGGATATTAAGCCTGCTGAGTGGATAGATGGTATCACAGCTATTGATATTGTGGATAAGATAGTGACAATAGCCAACACACTTAAGGTTAAAGCTATTGGAATTGACTCAGGTGGTGGAGCACACATAGTACAGCCCTTAAAAATGCGAAGATTATCAGGACAGCTTAAGTGCCCTGTGTATGATATTAACTTTGGTGGTAAACCTACTGAGATTAAGGTTATTGCCAAGGATCCAAGTGCTGAATATGCCTTCAACCGAAGAGCTGAGATGCACTTAATGTTGAGAGGTATGATGGAGGCTAGGAGAGTTTCCTTTGTACGTAAAGTTTGGGATGCTATATCAAGACAGATGTCCTTTGTGTCTGAAATTCAGAAACCTGAGGATAGAAAAGTCAAGATTAGACCTAAGGCTGAAATTAAGAAATTGCTAAGACAATCTCCTGACGAACTGGATAGTGTATTGTTATCTATCCACGTAGCAGAATTGTTTTACCTGGGAGGTTCCTAATGGTATGTGGAAAATGTCGTAAGGATGAGTGCGGTGGAGACTGTGCAATGGACCGCTACTTCAAGGGTGATTACAAAGACAGGTTAATCTATGCGAGCTCAGGCTTCAGAGGTATATCTGTCCGTGAAACACTTGAAGATATTGAGAAACTTGCTTTAGATCTACCTGATGTTGATTATATCTTAGACAATATTGTGAATTATATGTTCACAAACAGCTTGACTACAGATGACTTTACAAAGGATGATACTCTTAGAAAGTATCTGTATTCTCATAACTTCAATGGTCAAAGAAACTATGATGTACTCAAGCAGGTTGCTAAAGGGTATAGAAAATATGGTTACTATGGTCTTTTAAGAACTAAAGACGGTCTTGTAGGGATTCATCCAAAGGATATTTTAGCCTGTGTGATTGATTACCCTCAAAAACCTGTGCTGAGACAGACTTTAGCTTATTTAATTAAGAATACTAATGTTTATCAGACACCTTATGACCAAAAGACAGGTAATCCAAGAACTGCAACAGATTACTCTGAAGAAGATATTAAATTAATCCTTAAGGACCCTAAGAAGTATGAAAAAGATGTAATGGTTGTCACAAGTGATGAGTTTGCTTGTGTGAGACTAGATACTTCACAGACTTTCTGTATGAGTCCACTTCTACGTGATAGAAAACGTGTTGAGCTTATTCTTAACATTCTAAACCGTATGAACTATGATATTTCTCGTAATGGTATTGGTACTATTGCACTTCAGGCTAAAGATACCCTGGAAGAGCAAGTACAAGAGAGTGTTGAGCAAGGAACTGCTTTTGAGAGTGGGGAATTGCTTGATCTAGGTCGTACAGCCAAAGAAGAACGTAATCAGAAGATTATTGAGGATATTGAGAAGTTTGCTGAAAAGCTTTCTGAGACTGAGTTCAATGATGCTATTGTGTACACAGGGAACTTCCAAAACTTAGAACAGCTTGAGCGTGATACTAAGGCTACAGACTTCCTTGACTATCTATCCATGTATGTTCCTGCTATTATCTGTCGTATGTTTGGGGTTCCTCCTAGACTGTTTGACTCAGATAAAACAGTATCTAACATTGGTACTCACAGTATCATTGATAATGCTATGAAGAACACAATCATCCCTATGAGAGATCACTTCCTTGGTCAGATTGTGCACCTTCTTCAAAAATCTACTGGATTGAAGGAACATATCAAGTTTGATAGTTATGAGTTTGCAACTAGCTACAACTATAACAATGATATCTACATTCTTGATGTATATGACAGATTGAAGGATATTGACAGTGATATGGCTGAAGCCTATCTAGCTAAAAACTTAATTGTGTAAGGAGAAAACATGTCAGAAAAGATTTTAAGCATTGAAGAGCTTGCAAAAATGCAGGATAGCTTTATTGAAGCTACACAAACTGACACACCTGTAGCTGTCCAAACACCAACTAGTTCAGTTGTGAATGGTGAGCCTACAAAGATTGGGTCTACAGAACCTAAAGATTATACTTTAGTATTCTACCTTCCAATTCCAAAAGAAGGAGCTCCTTCTGGTGCTGAAATTGTAATGGATGGTAAAGCATATAAGCAAGTAGTTCATGCTGAGGAAAAATTTGTTTCTCCTCGTATTGCACGTAAGGTTAGACACTATGCTTCTACACTTGCTTTGGCTTTCACTGATCTTAAAGAAGATGGTTCTTCTGAGATCTACACAGTGGAAGACTTAATTAAAGTGTATGAAGTATTTGATGATAATGTTATTGACGCTTGTGAAAAACTTCTTGGATCAGTTTTAGGAGTAAGTGACTCTCTTATCCAGTACATTACAGATCAGTCATTGATTGATAACTGTTCTAAGATTTTGGAGAATAATCCTTCATTTTTTCAAGCTGATTAGTTACCTGGTGAGATATCAGTGGGCTTACATTCAAGGTTTAGTAAAACCTAGAGATGAGTTTACTGGTCTTGCCTATGAAGAGATGGTCCCTGTGTCTCTAGATGAGATAACTGAACAGGTACTAGCTGTTTGTAAAGAATACAATATTAGTTATGAACATGCTATGGATAAGATGTACTATCCTGATATAACTGTTATGTATGCTAAGATGGCTAATGAAAATGCTTTCAAGACATACAATGATTGGTTAAATCTAGATGAGACTTCCCAAGGTAAGTTTGTGACTGATTATGGAACTCCTAAGCCTTATGTGTATGAGATACTTACACCTGATAAACAAAAAGAAGGGCTTGAGAAACAGGAGAAATCTAGAAATACATTGAAAGATATGTACCGTCATGGAGGACGAATTAATGACTGAAGTTATCAGTGATGTTTTAGGGTTTTTAGACACCAAACGAAAAGAAATTTTACCTGAGTATGTACGTAATGGTAAACCTGTATATACATTGAGAAAATATGCAGACTTGACTGACCTTGATGCAGAAGTGCTAATCAATGGTGGTCATGAGAACGTAGCACAGAAGATTCCTACTATTGGTGCTACAGGAAACATGCTACGTACACCACGTACATCATACGCTGTGAATGTTGAAGTGGCTTTTGACAACCGAGTTAAAGTTGCTGACCAGAAGGTTGGACAAAAGACTGAAAAGGTTTACACCTTTGTGGTTGACCAAAGAGCACTTATGGAGCAGAAATCAGGTCATTTATATGCTAACTATATTGTTGGTTTTGTTGTAGGTAAAGGTAAAGATGATAAGCCTGAAGTTCGAGGCACTGTGCACATTAAGGAAGATGACTTCCTCAATAACTTTGATACAACTTTTGATCCCTTCAGAATGGAAGAGGTTATGGAGTTAATTAACAGATATCGCTTAGAGCACGGTACAGCTAAAGTACTTGATGAAATTGAGTTCTAATTAACATGGAGGTAATTTGACATTACCTCCTTTTATGTTATATTATGAATATAATTATGCAGGAAGGAGCACTTTGATGGCTAACACAATTAAAGTTCCAAAAATGAAGCTTAAGATTGAAGTTGCTGGGGAAACTAAAAATTTCAAGTCACCTTTAGCTGAAACAATCTTGGCTCAAGTTCGTAAAGTTGTGGTTGGACATGAACAAATTCAATACTATGATGTTGAAGACAAGAAGTTCAAGTCATTCACATATTGCTGTGGCGATAAGTATGAGTTCAACTACGAATTGGAAGAAGTTAAGCTCAAGGAAACTGAGTTTGATTGTTATGGCTTCCCTATCACATACGCAGGAGATAAATAATGACAGAAACAAAGAATGTAGGTCAAACTTACAAAGAGTTTCTGCGTGAAGTCCGTGCGAGACAGTTTGGTTATGAGCTTGATGAGGTATCTAGCATTACTGAAGGTACCACAGTTAAAGCAGTAACTCCTAAAGGAAAAAAGAAGAAGGTGGAAAAGAGTGAGTAAATTTAGAGTGTCTAGGTTTTTAAAACGTGACCTAGTAGTTAGAGTCAACTTTTTAAATGACAAGGGCATCATCCAAAACTCACGTAAACTTTTTGAATTTTATCCTAATAGCTCTCAGGAGAATGAAGGTTGGTATGAAACTGATGATGAAGTTCTTTTGCAGAGCCTAGAAGAAGTAACTGAACAGCTACCTTTCTCTACCGAAACAGAAGCAGGATTAAAACAGGATGGTGTACCTTATGAGTATGCCTACTGTGCTTCCTGTGGAGGTAAGAAAGTACGTAAGTTGAAGTACAAGATGTTTGAGGTGGTTAGGGATGCCAATTAAGTCACAGATTGCTAAGAGGATCATTGATGAAATCAATGTGTACCTTGAACAAAAGGACTCATTGGATTCTATTATGAACCTCTCAAAGACTGGAAAAGAGTCTGAGAAGTTATCTGTTGATAGGCTTGATAACCCTAATGGTTATATGACATTACTCTCTGAAGGTTCTGTCCTTTACCCTGATGGTACAATTAGATTGTACATCTGTAAAGGAACCCTCAAAGATTGGTATGATAATTTAGCTGATGATTTTGAAGGCTATGTTAGTACTGGTCACAGGGACTTAAATGCTTACCCTGTGAGAGAGGGATACTTCAGAAAGTCTGACCTCAAGCTTGTGGTTGATGAACATGGTAGACATGATCTACTTGTAAAACCTCATGTAAATTTAGAACTAAGCAACATTAAGGACTTATTGCTTCAAGATGAGCCTTTTGCAATTTCATCTGAGTTTATGTGGTACCACAAGGAGATTGGGGAAGAAGACTTAGAAGAGTTTACTAAGCTTGCTGAGTATAACCTTGAACATGGTGGGTCTATTGATGTACCTATCACAGATAGAGTAGAAATATCAGGCTTCTCCTTTGTGGGAAACCCTGGTAATGCAAAGAGTGGAGGATATGAGCCTTCACTACTAGTAAGAAATGAGGAAGAACACTTGAAGAATAAAGAAATTCTTGATAAAGTTCTCGCTCACCTTAGTGCACAAGTTGAAGAAGAAGTTAAGGAAGCTACTGAGCTTGAAGTTGCTGAAGTAGTTGAAGCTCCTGAAACAGAAGAAACAACTGAAGCACCTGAAGTAGAGGAAGTTAAAGAAGAAGCTGAAGCTACTGAAGAAAAGGTTGAAGCAGAAGAACCTAAATCTGAGGAAGGTGAAGCTCTTGCTAAAGCTATTGAGGCTATTGAGACTCTTAAAGCTGAAGTAGAAGCACTTAAATCAGAAAAAGCACAATTACAAGCTGAGCTTGAAACTAAGAAAGAAAATGAAGATGCTGTTGAAGGACAGTTGAGCAAACTTGCTAAACTTTTAGAGACTGTGAACCCTACTGTTGAGAAAGCATCTAAAGAAGAACCGAAAGAAGTTGCTAATCGCTTCGGACGTGTTCGTTTTGGAGGACAATAATGACTAAAACTAACTTTGATATTTTGTTAGGTGAAGCTATTGACAACTTGTATGAGCGTACAAAAGCTAAACTAGGCAATGTTGAAAACTTCACTAATGAAGATGGTAAAATTCCTTTTGGTATCTCACGTGACTGGTCAAAAGCACAGCCTTCACTTCGTGAAGTTGGCATGGATGATGAGTTGGTAAACGATATTCTTAAGCGTTTTGAACAATCATCTTTTGGTGCACTTCGTCAAGTTAAAAATGGCGATTGGATCATGGAAGGTATCACTTGGGGAACTAAAGCTCCTGATTTTGCTAATGATACTTCTGATGCCTGCTGTTTCACTGAAAAATTCACTATGCAAGCTACAGGTGATGCTACACCAGTACGTTACCTCTGTTTCAAGGACTGTGAAACTCGTCTTGACCGTTTGATGAAAGACAAGATGCACTTCAAACAAGGAGATCTTCTTAACATCTTCCAACGTTTGGGTATGTCTTATGAAGAAGCTGAACAATTCATGGCATGGTATACTTTTGCCTTTATCGTTCAACGTCATATCGTTCAAGGTATGTTGAACTTCCAAGGTCAAGGTCTTCGTCCATTCGCAGGTGTGGCTGAAATGATGTCTCACCCAGGGGTTACTCCTATTGATGCTTCAGGTTCAGTTATTGGTGCTTTCCGTCAAGTTGCTTGCTACCTTGATGTATTGAATAACCAATCAGCACGGTATAAAATCTATGTTCATCCATTGACTCTTCGTGGAATCAAAGCTGAAATCGTCCCAGGTAAAGACGGTAAGCTTCCACAAGGTTGGTCAGTAAATGGTGAAAGAATTTCATTCAGAGGTATTCCTTTTGGAACTTCTTACCACTTGCCATACGACTTAGAAGAAACTATGACTGGTGAAGCTTATGTTATCGACTTGTCTAGAGTAGAAGCATTGACACAATACGACTTGTTCGTACCTCAATCATCTATCTACACTCAACGTACAGAAGACACATCTAAACCAGGATGTGAAGTGATCTGTGATAAGTACGAAAACTTTGGTTTGGTACATACTAACTCACCAATCTCTCACCTTCTTGTAGCTAATATCCCACTTGAACAAACTTGTCCTGCTGTGGTATTTGAACGCATCCAAGGTCTTCTTACAGGTCTTAATCCATTCCCTATGGCAACTATTCCTGCTAAATAAGGAGACAGTAAATGCAACCTGAATTGGAATTAATTAAAATCACCAATAAACTTCAAGAGAAGTGTGGTTGCTTTGACTGTGATGATGGAGCAACAATGCAGGGGTACATGGAGAGCTTTCTTCGTGTACTCGCTCGCTTGTTCTGTTGGACTGATGGTGAGTGTGCTACTATTCTGAAGAGTAGAAGACATGAAGTTATACCTATCACTGAGTTTGAACTATGTGGCTGTGATGCAATGGTTGAGATTAAGCCTTATTACTATAAGGGGTTCGATCCTAATTCACTCAAGGTCTACTTACAGAAACGTAAAGGCTTGGAGAGAGAAGAATATGAACTTGATACTACAAAGTATAACTGGTCCTTTGTGGATGGTACATTACTGATTAATGTTACAGACGAACTCAGCCCTTGCTGTAAATGCTGTGACCCTTGCTCTTGTGAGGCTCAGTATAAGATCATCCTAGACTATGATGCAGGATACACCTCTGAAAGTCTACCTGACTGTATCTATGAGGCTATGTGTCACTTCATGAATATCTTCATTGCTTATCAGAATAAATGTGGCTCACTTGATGAGTGTGCTAATATGGACAGATTAGCTGTAGGAGCTGTGCTTAAGCAGAAATCAGTAGACTATATCGTAAGAGAATGGACTATTGACAATGGAAGCATTGACAGGTTCTATGTTAAGCTAATTAATAAATGGACTTTAGCCACTCTTAGCTCACTATCACTGTGTAAGAAAGTTTACACAGAAGGAATGCACTTAGCTATTGGGAGAAGAAAAGAATGTTAGTAAAATACAAAGGAGAATACGCAAGAGAGTCACGCTCTTACGGATGCTCTAAGTGTGGTACTGGACGCTCCATTAGTGGTGTAGAAACATACCGTACTGTGTATAGAACTTACTATGGAGGAAGGTTATATATCTTTGAACAAGATAAGACCTACCCTGTAGATGAAATTCTAGGTAAGTACCTTACAAACTTAAAATACACAGATAAACAAGGTAACATTCGTAACACTTTTGAAGAAGTTCCTGATACTACAGAAGCTACTTTTGTTAGGGATATTGAGAATACTGAGTTTCATATCCCTGAAGAGCCAAAACCTACAGAAGAACCTACACCAACTGAACCTCCTAAACCATCTGAGGAACAACCTACAGATCCAGGAGCAGGTGAAGGTTACCCTCCTTCAGATCATCTCGAATAGGGGGTCGTAGATGCCACTACCACAGAATAATAAAGAGATTATTTTATTAAGACAAGGTACAGCTACTCCCACTTATGATGAGAATAGTAGACAAGTCTTTAAATGCCTGTGGGAAGAAGTTGAGCATATTAAGTGTGTTGACCACATGCCTACCTCTAGAGGAGCTGAAAGTGATGCCACTACAATCCATGGACTTGAAGGTTCTAGGCAATTAGAGACATTCTACTTTTCACTACATAACCAATCTCATGCTTGTAACCTTGACTTTAAGCATGGTTACTATATCATGCAAAGGATATCCACTAGATGTAACTATTGGGACTGTCCTGAGGATGCAGGGTATCTATTTTGGAAGGTAGTTGCTGATAGATGCTATGAGATACTTCCAGGTTGTTGGGATATTAAGCTCACTGGTGAGCGATTAATCCCTAGAGAAAGTGAGCAGATGCTCCTAGAGTGTGCACCTTTTGTTAAGCAATTACAGGGGGTGATTACAGTTGACCACGATTGATATACATAATTTTAAGGGTACTGAGCTAGTTGAAGAATTTACTGATTTTGTTATGACTGGTACATTAGAAGCTAAGGCTATAGCATCTAAGGATACTGGTTTAATGGTAAAATCAGTTAAGATTAGGAAAGTACCTGATGGGTTTGAAGTATACAGTGATAGAGCAGACTTCCCTCCAACTTCTAGGGGTAAGGTCAGATACTATACTAAGGTATATGTTGAGAGAGGTTATCCTCCTAAGTGGGGACCATTCGACTTTATCTATGATGGTTTCATGAACATTGGAGAAGGAGAGCTTGTCAAAGGTGGAATAGGAACATATTCTGCTAGAAGACCTTCAGGAAGAAGAGGATCAGGTTCATCTAATCTATCAGGCAGTGATAGAGCTTCTGTGACAGCTTATTTACAGAAAGCAGGTACTAAACTTTCGATTAAAGTACCTAAGAGGTTAGCGAAATGATTAGTTCCCTGTATATAAACATTAAGAAGTGGCTTCAAATGTATGGAGCAGATGTCCTAGATTACTTTATTCAGCCTGACCATCCTGAAGAGAGAGACCCACGTAAAAGATATAATAACTTTGATGAACAGTTTAATAAACATGTAGGAACTTCAGAACACTTTCAAATTAACCAAGGAGCTGAGTTTCCTTACCTAGCTATTGACATAGCCTGTGATAATAGTTCTAAGTGTTTTCCTAAGTTCTACATCAATTTCTCAGTGTACTACTCAACTGTCAGCCCTCCTACTGGTAGGGTTTGTATAGAGAATACCCCTGAGGGAAAACTAGAGTACAGAGAAGAAGTTCATTGTCAGATTAAGAACATGCTAATTCACCAAGTTAGCACACCTCAGGGGATACAGAGAAAGACTTTCGCTCAAGATGTAGCCTCATTAGATAACTGGTACTTGCCTATCAAGGTTAAGATCCAAGAAATAGGATGTCCTGAGGACTTCTCTAATGAGCTTGTGGATGAGGTTGAAATGTTTTCCTTCCCTGTGACCTTATCAATATATACATGTTAGAAGGAGAAAAACATGACTGTGGAAAAACCACTTAACATTGATGCGTTCTTCATGTCTCGTAATGAGATTGCTAACCGTCATGGAAGCAAACTTGAACTTCAAGCAATGGCTAGAGTTCGTGAGCACATGGTAGAAGAAGCTAGTAAACCAAAACCTTCAGCGCAAGCTGAGAACAAGAAAAAGGAGAAATAAATGTCTAACTGTTTTGTAGATATGAGTCATCCTATGTATGGCTACAACACTCAAGATAGAGACAATAAGATTATTGTAGCTATCAATGAGGAAATTCGTCCTTGTGTTCGGTGGAAAGCTAACAAGCAAGTACAAATTCCTAAGGGTACTTTAGTACAGTATGTTCGTAAGGATGTTCCTGAAGATCAACTTAACTGTACACCTCTCAAATGCTTTAACACAGGAACACTTTATGTTAAATCTGCTGAAAAAGCTATCAAAGTAAACTATCAAGTACGTTCTGATGCTGATGACTTTGCTTTAGGATTTAACATGGTCTATGTTAATGTACCAAAAGAAGGTCAATATCAGTTGAAAGTTACTGTTTCAGACTTCCCTGACTTGCCTCAAGCTGATGCTTATGTGTACACTTATGACTTTGAAACTCATGCACCAGGATACGTTCTACGTACTATTGACTTAGCTGATACAAAAGCTATGACTCAAATTGGTAACGGATGGAAACCTTCTGACCATGGTGTAGTTATTTCTTATGAAGTAATCTACAAAGGTACAGATGACTTTGATGGTCAAATTGGTCTTTCATCTCCAATGATTGTCAATGACCGTTCTGAGTTGCGTAAGTTCTCAAACGTATTGCTTTCATGTTTGACTTCATTCACTCACAACATCTCAGTACCTACTACAGATGCTAGATGCTTTGGTCGTCAGTATGATAAGTCACAAATTGAAATCACTAAAGAAATCACAGCTACTACTACTTCATGTAACGACTACTGGTTGAACCCACTTCAATCTATGTCTAAGAAGATGACAAGTGGTATCCCTGTGACAGACAGCTTCGTGGTTGAGCGTGTTGAAGTTGATGGTAAAGAGTACGGATCATTGGTTATCCCTGACTTGTACTATGAAGATTGTAATACAATCATTATCTCTTCTGATAGATGTGACTGTACTTACCTATCTTCTATGCCAATTTCAGCAGGTGTCAACCTTGAAGATGATGAGTTCATTGCTTTGACTCAAACTCACCATGGATTAGATAGAGGTACAGTTCTTGTGAACCCTATGTACATTGGTGAGAAATTGCTTGTTACCTACAATGGTGAGCGTGATGTTGAGCTTATCGTGGCAAACGACAAACGACTTCGTAACACTCACTTCCGTGTAACTCAAGTAGTTGAAAACACTAGAGGTATCAAAGAATACTACGTATTCAACAATGTACTTATCACTGAAAACTCTCGTGAGTTTGGTACAGAGGGAGAAATCACTCTATCACTTACCTTTACTGTGAGTCGAGATGAAAATGGTAACTTCTACGAAATCCGTAGAAATGTCGAAGATGTAGCATAGGAGAACTTCTAGATGTCAGTACGTACAATCGGTGTTAAGATTGATGGTCTCAATGATATTGAGACTGCATCTAAACTATTACTTAACATGAAGAAGACTGTGCTTGACATTGAAAAGCTTATAAACAAGATGGGCAAGTCTAATAGCTTGCCCTTTATTGATATTAAGTTCAGGTTAAACACAGACGAAATTGAGAAACAAATTAGGTCAATCAATGGACTTGCAGACAAGGTTAAGGGTTCAGGTAAGTCCCCTGTAGATGATAAAGCATTAAGACGGACATCTATTGAGGTTCACAATGTAGCTGAATCCTATAAGAACCTTAGGGATTCTGTTAACACTGTGGATCAAGCAGTCACTAAACTCACCTCTAATATGCTTAAGTTAGGTGCTGTGAACCCTGGTAAGGCTATGTTAGGTAGCTTCAAGGCTATATCTTCTGAAGTACTAGGCATCCAGCGTTCTCTAGCTTCTATGGTAGGTGGAGGTCTTAAGAATAGTCTTACAGGCATCATGTCAGGGGTAAGAACTTCTTTCAGTGCAGGGTTAAGAGAACTCAATGAAGAGGCTAATAACCTTGGTGATGCTATGCAGATCTACCGTATCAACATGCAAGCACTAGGTAAGAATGAAAAAGAAATCAACTTATCTATGAAGCGTTTGGGTGATTATGGTAAAGCATCTGTGTTTGATGCCACTGACCTTCTTGAACAAGCTTCTACATTCACAGCCTACAATAGATCTGATGCTGAAGATATTACTAAGGCTTTCGCAGGACTTACAGCTCAAACTAAGAACCCTGTGCAAGGTATGAAGACTATCACTACTCAGGTGTCTCAGATGTTGGCGGCAGGTGTGCTTAACCAACAAGACTTTCGTTTCATTCGTGAGCGTTTCTCAGCTCTTGGTGCTTCTGAGGTTAATAAACGACTTACAGAACTTGCTAATTCTAAGGGTGAAAGTACAGTAGTTGATGCTACAAGAAAGAGACTTATTTCTGCTGATGAGTTCCTTGACATAATCAAGCAAGTAGGTGGAGACCCAAGGTTCCAAGAACTTGTAACTTCTATCATTACACCTAGACAGGCTATTGCCAACTTAAAAGAAACTCTATCTAATCTCCTTGTGTTTGATAAGGTTGATGAAGAAGGTAATATTACTCCTGGTGCACTTAACAAGGTTTATGTGGCTACTAGAGAGTTTATCAAAGGTATCACTGATATTGTAAGTAGTTCTAAATTTGAAGAGTATGTCCATAAGTTTGGTGATGCTCTTGGAGGATTGATTACTAAATTCTCTCAAGTAGGTAGAGTTATTGGTATGACTCAAGGATCAGCCTTACTACGCTCTATGGAGACTTTTGGTCAAGAGTTGTCTAAAGGCTTCAGTGGTAAAGGCTTCATCAATAACATTAGAGAGTTATCCAAGTCTATTGAAGACTTCTTCAGCACTACAGGATCTTCTATTGGTAAGTTCTTAGGTGAAGCAGGTAATGAGTACCTTAAATTCCTTCGCTCAATGGTTGATGTTGGTAAGGAGGGTATCAATAAAGGTTTCCTTGATGGTATCACTGAAGTCATTAAGATGTACAGAAACCTTGCTGACCTTGCTGTGTCCTCAGGAGCTATCAGAGTGCTTTCAGAAAGCTTCTCACGGTTCTTTAAGGTAGTTAATGATATAATTACCACAGGAGCTAATAAAGACGCTCTGAAGTCCACTGTGAGCTCTCTAGGAGACTTCATTAAACAGCTCTTTGACTCTATTCAGTTCATTGGTACTAAGACAAGTTTAATTCCTACAGCTCTTGGAGTTGTTAAGAGTCTCTTGAACTTCTTCACTGAGGTTATCAATAAGACTCAAAAAGGATTAAACCTTGATTCAGTGAACTTAGGGCTTAAGAAGATTGGTAAAGTAATTGATAATCTCTTGAAAGGCTTAGCTCCTATTGTGGCTGAGTTAGGTTCAGGATTAATCAATGCAATGACCTCTAATGTAGGTGTAGCCTTCTTTAAAGCACTAGGTGACTTTGTTAAAGCAGTAGTTACAGGTATTAGAAACTTCTTTGCTCAAATGGGTAATGGTAATGTTGAAGCAGGGATGAAGAGAATTATAACATTCTTCACAAACCTTGTTAACCTTGCTACCACAGTTGTGAATATCATTGGATCTAATGCTAGACTATTTGTTGGTGCCTTACTCTTTGGTAAGATCTCCTCATGGATAACTAAACTTGTAGCCTTTGTTGGTACAGTTACTAAAAGTCTGTCTCAGATTTTAGGAATGACTTCACCAGCAGGGTTCAATACAGCTTCAAGATCATTACTTGCTAGAAAAGCTTCTACTATAAGCTCTACTTATGGTCCCACAGGATCTGCCTATGGTGCTCCTGCTATGGTTATGGCAGGTTCTCCTCAAGTTGGTTTGTTAAGAGGTGCTTACAATAGCTATAAATCAGCTAGACTTGACTCAGGAAGTAGACTACAAGGACTTAAAGCAGGATTCTCTTCCCTTAAATCAGGTATGAACTCCAAGGTACTTAAAGGTATTGGTAAAGGTGCCTTGTTTGTAGGAGGTCTTGTAGGTGACATGGTTATTGACGGTGTGAATGGTATGGTCCAAGACTCAGGAGCCAACACTATTGTCAAGAAAGGTGCTCAGATTGTGTCTACCACAGCTAAGGGAGCCTTGTATGGAGCAGGTATTGGATCACTGTTTGGTCCAGTAGGTACTACTATTGGTGCAGGACTAGGATCACTTATTGGTGGAGTCTATGGATTCTTCACTAAGTCTGAACAAGAACAACGTGCTGAACAAGAGAAGGAACTGAAGAAACAGATTGCTGAGGAAGAGAAGAAGGCTAAAGAAGAACAGCTTAAGGCTAAGGTTGAAGCTCTTAAACAAGAAGGGCAAGCCTATACTGAACTCCTTAGAGGCTTCTATAGATCTGTAAGTGATAATGGAGAGTCTAACTTAGCTAACTCCCTTTCTACTGTGACAGGTCTTGCTAGTCAACTAGGAACCAATGCTAAAAATGCTAAGTCTTCTATTGGTCTAGCTAATATCAACCCTGACTTTGGTAGACTAGCTGACTATAATGTTGATATCAATGGTGAGACTAAAACTTGGAAAGATTGGAGAGAATACCTTGGTGTGACTGATGAAGAACTCCTTGCTTCACTTCAGTTACTCTATGGTTCTATGGGTCAGAAGATGTTTGAGCTTAAGAGCTCTATTGATGGCACTTCTGTGACTATCCAAACATTCAGTCAGGGAGAGTCTAATAGACAGAACCTAAACACTGAAAGGTTCAAAAATGCTGTTAAGGATATTTGGGGAGGTTTAGACCAAACCAAGGAATATCTGTTTAAGGACTTAAGCACTTATTCTGAAAGCCTTAAATCAGCACTTGATGGATCTAAGTTCTCTTCTAAGGAAGACCAACAAGAAGCCTTGATTCAAGCTCTTAAACAAGTAGGTATTTCTGAAGAATTTCTTCGTGAACAATCAAGAGGAAACTTGATTGACTATGCTACTAAGCTTCAAAAATCAGCTCAAGACTTGAGTAAGAGTTCACAGGAAGCCAATTCTGATGCAGTTGGTAGAATTACCAACAATCTTAAAGACTTACCTACAACGCTTAGAGACAGCTTAGTAAACTTTACCAAGAATGTTCCCCTTGATGTAGCAGAACAGATAGACCAACTTTCTTATCAATATAAATCTATCAAGAAGGATAGCAATTCCATTTCTAATTCAGGTATAGCTACCAAACTGAAGGCGATTGATGATGAAGTCATTAAAGTTGCTGAGAGTGGGGCTAGTGTCGTACTTGAGGATATTAGAAAAGGTTCTGAAAGCAAAGGTGATAAAAAAGCACACATATCAAGATTGATACAGATGAATGAGAAAATTGATAAGGATGTTGCTGATGCTCTTGCTGACCGTATGGTAGAAAAAGGAGAAACCCTTAAAGAAGCTGTGGCAAGCTTAGAGAAAGGGGGAATTTCTCCTGAAAAACTTGAAGCACTAAAGACAAGTGTTACAGGATACTTCAATGCTATTGGTAAAATGGTTTCAGATGGTGATCTCACGATTGAGCAAGCTAGTACCCTACTCTATGGTGTGAATATCAACAGTATTGACACTACTAAACTTGATGCAAGTGGTCAAAAACTCCTTTCTGAAGTTAAGGCTAAGGTAGATACTACTGATGGTAAGATTGGTGAGATGAAATCCAAAGTAGAGAAGAACAGCCCTAAAGATGTAGATACTTCTGGTATAGACGAAAAGGGTAAAGGTCTCTCAGGTGCATTGAGTGATGTAGGAAACGCTGTATCAAGTTTCCTTGGAAAAGCTTGGGATAAGGTAAGCTCTGTTGCAGGTGATGTTTGGAGTAAAGTAAGTGGTTTTGTGGGAGGTGTAGGTAAACGTGTAGGTAACTTCTTAAGTAATCCTTTTGGAATATTTGGTAGAAAGGCTACAGGAGGTCTTATCAAGTATTATTCAGGAGGAAGTTATGGTGGTGTAGATTTTGTTTCACGTGGAACAGACACAGTACCTACTATGTTGACTCCTGGTGAGTATGTCCTACGTAAGAAAGCTGTTGATAGTCTAGGAACTAATTTCTTAGATCATCTCAACAAGTATGGCGCTAGTGCTTTACAAAAGGGCACAGGTCAGACTATAATTAATAATGTATATAACAATAATAATGCTCAGATTAGTCAAAATATTGACAATAAGTCTCAGTATTTGAATGGTATGTACGGAATTGACAAGTTAATGAGGTATGTTTAATGTTTAGATGTGATGAAAACTTCTCAAAACCTAAACGATACATCCAATATAATGACCTTGTGTTCCTTGGTAGAAAGTCTATTGATGAACAGTCCGAGAGTATTAGTCTGAGAGAGAGTAAAACCTCTCGGACTTTTACTCATGGTTCTTATGTTGGTAATCAAAGTGAGAAGTCATTGATAGATGATAATTCTATTTCACTGAAAGTTGCCCTTAGAACACAAGACTGGTCTGAGGAGCATGTTCAGGCTCACTATGACTTCATCATTGAACAACTAACTACACCAGGTAAGCTGTGGGCTATTCAAACAGGTCTACAGCTTGTGTGGTGTAATGCTTATGTTACTAGTATTCAGTCAGCTAAGGAGTGGGTAATCACAGATGATGACTACCTAGTATTCAAAGTTGAACTTGATAACCCTGATGGTGTTTGGTATAAAGCTGATGAGGCTAAGACCTATCTTGAACCTTATGATAACTGTGACTTCATTGATATGAAGGCTAGTTGCTTAGGTAAGTCAAGAGCTTGCTGTAATACTCTACCTAACTGTGATAATCACTGTGAATGTTGTGAGACAGATTGTGGTGAGATGGATGGTATGATAGACTTGTGTACTGCTCAGACTAATGTTCAGTTCATGAATGACTTCTATGAAGAGTGTAATTCTAAGTGGAGAATAGTCTACAACTGTTCTAGATGTAAGCAAGATGGAAAACAGCTTAAGGATCTCTATAAACATGCTATCTGTGACACTTGTGTAAATGAAGTTATGACAGGTGAGTTCTTATCTACTACTGTTCTAGATAGCCACAGATGGAGTTTTGCTCTTGAAGGAGACTTTAAGGATCCTATTGTCAGAATAAACGAGAGAGACTTCAAGATTTTAGGGACTTACAGTGGTGTACTCACAGCAGACTATAAGGGTAAAGTTAAGTATGCTAGATCTTGGGAGTGTCTAGAGTTCAGCTACAATGAGGTACCTCTAGATGCCTTAAGACTATGTGCTGAGATGCCTTATATTAAGAAAGGCTTAAATACTGTTTCTGTAAGTGGTGTTACAAGTGAAAGTGCTTGTATCTACTTGGATTATGAGAGTGTAACTATATGATTGGATATATTTTAAATAGCAAGGGTTCAGGCAAAGAGTCTACCCTTATTTCTAAGGAAGACTTCTTAGGTGAAATTTCAGTTGAGTTCTCTATGATGGAGGTTCCTGCAATTCAATTAACCCTTCCTATTAGATATTCTAAGCTAATTAGTGGAAACACACACATTGTACTTCAAACAGATGACTGGAAGTATGAGGGTTATGCAGGAGACAAGTCTAATGACTTCAATAATATGACTGTGACTGTGAAGACTTCTCATGTGATAGGTAGGTTGGGTAAAAGAACCCTCCCTACCAATGTCACTGTTAAGGCACGTTCTGTAGTATCCGCTGTAGAACAAGCTTTGGGGTACTGGTCTAATGAAGCTCATAAGGATGACTTACTTAATGACTTTAAAATTAAGTATTTAGATGACTATGCTGAGAAGAACTTGATTGAATATGAGTTCTCTAATGAGACATTCCTTGAATTTCTTACTAAAGTATGTGAGAAGACTACATCTCTATATTGGAGAGTTAATCGCTATGATCCTTACCTAATTGAGTTTGGTATCTTTGGGATTAAGAAGGATGTTCTAATCAATGAGTATAATCATTTAGTGTCATTAGACAATGTAGAAGAGAACTATGAGGATACAATCAATATTGCTGTAGCAATGTCAGATAAGTCAGACTCAGGAGCAAGTTCACTAACACTAAGAGACATCTTCCATAATCCTAGATTTATGCTAGAAGGCTTCCCTGTGATTAAGACAGGTAACAAGGTAAACTCACAAAGATCTTATGACTATCCACAGCTTCCTGTGTTTGCTCCTGAGATTATTGGTGATGAGTTTGCTGTTATGGATACTGAAGGTATTGCATTAGAAGCAGGAGAGCTTTATTGGGGTACTGTTACTGATAATGATACACAGTCCATTGCTGAGGATAACAAAGAGATCACAGATTCAGACAGGCTAAAAGCAACTGAACAGCTTTATCGTACTGCTATTAGACGGTTGAAGAACTCTAGAAGAAAGGTCATCTACTCTATGACAGTAGAACCAATCACTGAGAAGAAGGTCCAACCAGGAGATAGAGTTATGTTTGTTCTCAATGCAGGTGTGTGGGAATTGACAGCTTGTACTAAGTACTATGAGAAAATCCTTAAAGAGAGCTCATGGTTCTTCTTGACAAAACTCACAGATATCTATAGAGATGGAACTCACTTACAGAAGATAGAGCTTTCTAAGTACCTCTATAGTGATAGAGATATTGTAGTAAACCAATAGGAGGTAACATGGCTAACCAGTTAAACAAACTAATAAATACTGTTGGTAGAACTAAAGCTAGAGTTATCCAACAATCAAAACAGCGTAGAGGTGGGGTAACTGACCTCTATGCACTTGACTATGTTGACTCGCTTTCTACAGCCTCTTCCTGTGCTCCTTACTCAGATGATAGTATTGAAGGTTCAGAGAGTGATGATATTGAAACAAGAGTAAAGACCTTTGCTAGAGCTATTAAGAAAGAAATTCCTGAGGCTAAGGCACAAGGTGTATCTGCTATTATTGGTTACTTTGTGAGAGAGTCTAATGTAACAGCTAGAAGATATGAGGCTGATTATGCTACAGGTAAACAATATGACAAAGTAGCACAAGAGCCTACAGCAGAAAACCTTATGGGATCATGGCAAGCCTTTGCTTCCTTGTATAAAGACCCACTTAATGAACCTGGGTATAATGTAGGTGGTAAACACTGGATTGGTCTTGGATTAGGTCAGTGGACAGGTCCAAGGTCTAAAGCATTATATGAGTTTGCTAGAGCTAGAAATAGTAGCATCTTCACTTTCAACACACAAGTAGCTTTCATGATGTCTGAAGAGACCTTGAAGAATGTGGTTAAAGAAGTTGCTTCTAGTGATGGTGACATTGCACAGCTCACTACACGTTTCCTTGCCGATTGGGGAGGAGTACCAGGTAATGCCCTCCAAGAGCGTATTGATGGAGCTAACAAGTACTTTGAAGTGGTTAAGAAAGCCCTTGAGAGTAAGGATGAATCACCTAAGGAAAAGAATGAGTCTCCAAGTGATACTGTTGTGATTGATAGGACTAAAGGATCTGCACAGTTCAGAGTCCTTGTGCCTAGTGACTTGGATAGGTTTCAAAGATGGTTCTTAAAGTTCATCATTAAGATGGATGTATCACAGTGTGATGGTAAGAAAGTAACTCCTCTCTCAGATGTCCACTTAGTAGTAAGTGCTAAAAATGAGGCTACAGGAGAGCTTTCTGAGATTGAGCTTACTGAGATCTTTAGAAGACAGTGGGGATGTAACTGGATTGGTGATGATGCTAGTGGTGAAGGTATCTTCCCTAATAGTAACCCAATGGAAGGTTATGACCTAATGTATTCTGCTTGGTATCTAAATGATGCTCAGAGAAGTGCCTTGTTTAGTGCTGGTGAGAAGATTTTCACTGTGTATGCACTAGGTGAAGCTCAGATTACACTAAGAAACTTCCTTAAGTTTAGTCACATTAACTAGGAGAACTAATGAACATTATAGTATCAAGGCTATATAACAGATACAAGAATAAGCTTAACCAGCTACACAGTATGGAAGCTAAGCAGTTTAAGCTTGAAGAGCACTTAGCATCTCATCCTACTGATTACACTTCTGTGATTAGTAATGAGATACTTAAGAGTGATATTAAGCGTATAGAGTATAGTATAAAAGAACTTGATAAACAGATGGAGTTATATGCACATGATTAATAAGAAATTAGTACAAAGAATGTATGATAGAATCTTGGTTGAGTCTATAGTTGAATCATTCTTCAGACAGATCTATAAAAATCATGATAGAGGTGGAGCTAAAGAGTGGATAGACAACAGAATTTTAGAGCTAACCCTAGAGTCTAATGTAATCACATGTGACCATGAGGATAACACTATCACTTACAATGGAGAGATTTTTAACTATGACTTCCAATACATAACTAACCTGTGCTCAAGTTTACTGAAGGATAAGATTGAGGTATAATTGATATGACAAATGCTTACCAAGTTGCACAGCGTGTGGTAGGACAATCCATTGATGTTGATGGCTTTCCTCCATCTCAACCCTACCAGTGTGTAGACCTTGTGAATTGGGTAGCTCAACAATTTGGTGGGTCTTTACTAGGTAATGGTAATCAGATTGGTATAGGGAATGATGTTAGTAGCTTTGCTGATGTTATACCTTACTCAAATGAGTCTCAATTAAAAGTTGGAGATATTATTTCAACTAATGAGCCTTCCACACCTTATGGTCACACCCTTGTGTATGGTGGAGGTGGAGTCAATAATGCTAGAGTTATTGAGCAAAACTTCAATGGAATCACTCATGTTATTGAGCACACAAGAACCATTACAGGTTATGGAGCAACTATTCTTAGGATTGTTAGAATTAGGGGTCAGGATAACTATACTCCTGATGGATCTAGTGGTACTAGTGCTGATGCAGGCAAGGCTAAGAAGAGTGGTGGAGTACAAAGAACTTTCTATGAGATTGTAGTAGATAAGGTAGAAGGCATTAAAGGTAATGGTGAGAATACTGTGCTTGACACCTTCTACAAGTGTAATAAGGTCACAGGTAAGATTGATGGTGAATGGCTTATCTATGATAAGTACAATGGTACTGTAGGCTACTTACCTAAATCTGCTGTAAAAGAAAAGACTGAGTACTCTAAGCAAGATAAAGAGCCAGGTAAGAAAGAAGTAGAAAAGGCTAATGGTTATGATACATTCCCTGATAAGACTGATGATGGTCTTGACCAATCAGGAACTCAGCCTATCTACACTCTAGCTCAGTTCATTTCACTAGGTCGTATTAACTATAGTGGTTATGAGTGGACTTACTCTTCAGGAAGTAACTTCCCTGCTAGTGTAAATGTAAATAAGAGCTATAATGCTTATGGCTTCTTATCCGATAGTGATGGTAATATTATTCTATCTGTTCCTTCATCTTGGGGTGATGTGAAGGGTAGAATTTACAACACACCCTTTGGATTTAAGGGTAAGGTCTACTTGACCAATGAAAAAACATCTATTGATGTGTACGTAAGATAGGAGAAAATATGGCTTATAAATTAGCTGAAGAAGATAAGCTCTGTGGAGTTATCTATCCAACTTATGAGGGTTTTAGCCCTATCCCTAAAGCCACTTGTGAAATGCTAGAGTCCAAGTGTGACAAGACTGAAATTATTGTTAAATGTAAAGATAATCAGAGTGAAGAAGACAAGAAGCCTGAGTCACAAAGTGGTAGTGCTTCTGCATCTGCTTCTGAAAGCACTTCTGTGTCAGAATCTACTAGTGAAAGTAACTCAACTTCTGAGTCTACCTCAGAGAGCCAATCTTCTACTTCTGAATCTGCTTCTTCTAGCACAGAAAACTCTAATACTCCTGAAGAACCTAAACCAACTCCTGAACCTGAGCCAGCTCCTAAGCCTGTGCTCACTAATGAAGAGTTGGATACTATTGTGTCAGGTAAGTTAAGTACTAACACTACTTTAGGTAATTATATGGTTAATCAAAACAATACTATTATCTTAATTGGGGAAGCTCCTTTTGAGGATATTGAAGCTTACAAGAAAGAGATCACAGATAAAGTAGGAGATATTCCTGAGCTTGAAGGTTACACTGTTGAGGTAGTGGTTAACAAGATTAATGGTGACAATGTAGGTGAGAAATCTACAGGTGCGCCCCTATACACTAGAGTTTTGAAGATCACTAAACCTAATGGAGATGTTTACCAATCTGATCCTATGAATATTGGTACCACTACTGAGACTAATATTGACTTACTAGAAGCACTACCTAGAGTAGAAGATAAGTTCTCTAAGATTATCACTAAAGATGGTCAAGTAGTTGAAGTTCCTGAAGTATCTAATGAGGATAAAAGAACCTTTGAAGATAAGATTATCAATGACTTGAAGGCTAAGTTACCTGAAGGAACTACTGTGGAAGCTGTGCTTGAAGGACCTAAGTATGAAAAAGGTTCAGAAGTATTGAGTGGTAAGACTAACTATGTATTGAATGTAAGAACTACTCTGAATGGTGTAGTTTCAGAGCAAACTTATAATGTACCTCACACAGAAGAAGCTCCTCAAGAAGAACCTGCTGTACCTGATGCACCTGAAGAAGTCCTTAATGAAGTGCTAAACTCAAAATTAATATTTGGTAATGGCAATATGGATGGTAATGTCTTAACAATACTTAACTTTAACGGGGAAACAATCACAGAAAGTATCATCAAACAGTTTGCAGAAGAAACAAGAAAATATTATGAGGACAAACTAAATGAAGGTAGACCTGATAGTAGTAAATATAAAGTTGAGTTTACTATTACTCAGCGTAAACATATAGGGGACTCACTTTCTCCTATTGACTTAGAAACTTCAATCTTCACTTCTCACATTAAGATAACAAAACCTAATGGTGATGTTATTGAGAAAGACAAACCTGTTAGTACTTTTGTCATTGAAACACTATAGGAGAACTAAATGGATAGACTGATCTTAAGGATTGTAGAAAACCAAGCTGTGATCTCAGGTATAACACTCTTTGTGACCACAGCTTGTGGTTGTGGTGTAGCTTGGCTCAACCATAAGAGAAATAAACTTGAGGAGCTTTCTAAGGGGGCTAAGCGTTCTAGCTTACGCTCTGAGTACCTTAACATCTACAACTCTACTGAGTTTACTTGGCAAGAGAAGTGGGATATGACTGAGCCTCTTGTGAAGGAGTACTTTAATGACCTTGGTGGAAACCATTACATTCATGGTTTGAATGAGAAGATGAGAAGGCATGTAGAAGAGGAGATTGCCAATGGTAAAGATAGTAATTGATCCTAGCTGTCTAAATCAGGGAGGATCTACCTATGATGACACAGAAGTGCTCAATAGAATTAAAGCCTTAGAAGGTAAGACTGACAATTTTGTTAGTGAGGTTACTGTGTCTAGAGAAGGTAACAAAGTTAAGCTCAAGTACACTAGGGTTGATGGAACTTCTAGTGAAGTAGAGTTTGATGACAAAGATACCATCTCTATGGCTTATGATGACACAGCTCTTAAGGAAAGAATCAAAGCCTTAGAAGCGAAAGAGGACAAGGATACTGTGTATGATGACAGTGCCTTAAAAGCTAGGGTTGAAGCCCTTGAAGCTAAAGAAGATAGTGATAAACAAACACTTACACTCACAGGAAATGAACTGTCCATTTCTAATGGAAACTCTGTGACTCTACCAGTGGGTGTAGGAAAAGAGTTTGTTGTTACTAGTGACACTGAGGGTGTTGTAGTTACTAAAACTGAAGCAGATGCAACAACTACTTACAATGTAAACCTAGATGATGCTCTAAATAAGTTCTACAAGAAAGCTGAGACTTATACTAAGAAGGAAGTGGATAATCTATTAACCAATCAGGAAAATAAAGCCACTGACCTCACAGTGTATAAGGGAACTTTCACTGACAAAACTAAGGTGAAGGAAGGAGACTTTGAAGGGCCTAATGCTCCTAGAATTACACTAACTTACTCAAGCTCTACTGGTGTTGGTATTCTTAAAGTAGATATGAAGGTTATGTCTCCTGTGGCTAAGAGTACTATTGTGGCTACACTACCTAATGATGCACCTGTGCCAGTAACACTTATTGAGTCTCAGGTTTGGGTAGGAGATGTGGATACTTCTATTTGGGTTGATCCTAATAGTAGAGCTATCAGAATGTCTCTAACAGCTAACCCTAGCATCTTCAATAAGAGAATTATCATCAATATCCCAGGTATCTTTAAGAAAGTTTAATAAGGAGAACTAAATGAACTTAACAAATAAACAATATGACTTATACAAAAAGCTTGTGACTGTAGTTGCACCAGCTTTAATCACTTTGATTACAGGGCTTGGAGCTTTGTACAAATTTGACTCAACTGCTATCACGGGTACTCTAGCATTGCTTACTACTTTCACTGGTACTGTGCTAGGTATCTCAAGCAAGAAATATAATGAATCTCAAGGAGAGTAATCATGGATTACAAAACCTTTAAGTCCAAGTGGTACAATAAGGGTGTAGACGTAGATGGTTTATATGGTTTTCAATGCTGGGATTCCTTTGCACAATGGTGTAAGGAGAACGGTATCCCTGTAATCAATACAACACCTGTGTCACAAGGTGGATCAGGATATGCTAAGGACTTGTGGGAAAAGAAAGCCTCTAATGGTATCCTCAAGTACTTTGATGAAGTCCCTATCAATCAGCTTAAAGAAGGTGATGTAGCTATCTTTAGAGAGGTACAAGGATGGACTCCTTTATCTCATGTAGCTATGTTTGATAGAGATATTGATGGTAAGTATGGTTACTTCCTAAGTCAAAACCAAGGTGGAATTGGAGGAGTACATAACCTATGTAGACTTCCATATTCTGCTATGTACCCTACAGCTTTCAGACTTAAAAAGTCTAATCAAATTAAAGGAGGAACAACTTCAGTGGCTTTACCTACAAAAAATATTAATGGTGAAATTTATTCAGGTCTTATCACAGGTGTAGATCCTAATGCTATGAACAGTGATAGCAATAGAACTAAGATTGATAGAATTGTCATTCACCACAATGCTACAACTAATGATGCTGTGGCTAGAAGCACATGGTATGTTGCTACAGGTCATGGAACATCTGCTCACTATCAAGTAACACCTGATAAAATTTGGGGTTGTGTTGGTGAGAACTATGTCGCTTACCATGCAGGTAACTATCCAGTAAACCAACGCTCTATTGGTATTGAGCACTTAAACAACACAGGAGCTCCTACATGGACGATTGCTGAAGAGACTTACAGAAACTCAGCTAAACTCATTAGAGACATCTGTGAACGTTATGGTATCCCTATTGATAGACAACACATTATCAAGCATGGTGAGGTATCAGCTACAGGATGTCCTGGTGGTATTGATATTGATAGACTTGTGGCTATGGCTAGAGGAGCTGAATATGTAACTCCTTCTAAGGATACACCAAGACCTACTTCTGCTCCCGGTAAGATGCAACATGCTTATCGTGTAGATGACTTGAAGTATGTTAATGGCTTGTGGCAAGTCTACTGTAAAGAGCTTGTGCCAGTTGACATGGATTGGACTGATAATGGGATTGCTGTAGAGGATATCATTATCACAGATAAAAATGGAGTTAAACAGGCTAATCAGATCACTGAGGTAGGTAAGTACTTTGTGTTTGACCAAACTGCTACAGCCGATACAGGCTATGGAGATGTTGGTTCAGGTGGTTACTATTGGAGAAAATTCAGACTGAGAACTTCAGGAGAAATTTGGCTATCAGCTTGGAACTTAAACCACTTATTGTTTGGTTAAGGGGGTGGGGTATACCCCTCCCTATTTTTATTGGAGGAACTATGGAAGACATTTGTAAACAAAAGGACTGCTCCTGTGAGAATGTTGGTATTGGAGACTGTACCAAGCTACAAGAGCTAAATGACCTTCAAATTAGACCTAAAATGAGAGCTATTCTAAAAGCTGAATGGTGTAATCTACCTGAGGCTATTAGAAGAGGCTTCTACGGTGTGTGGTGTGTTCTTAAGAATATTATTAACCAACTGTGCTATATCCTTACTAAACTAGAGTGCTTAGAGTCTAAAGTAAATAAGCTATGTTCTATTGCTAAGTGTCAAGATGAAAGAATCACAGGTCTTGTGGAACATATTAAGGGTAAAATGCTTGAAAATGTTGTCTTTGGTATGAAAGGTGTAGGTACATCTGCCAATTCTGCTGGATATGGAGATACTTTCACTTCTGTGACTGTACAACAAAATGGTGACTTTACTATTGTGTGGAACATGGTTTATGCAGGTAGAGAAGTAGGTAGAGGTACTATCACTGGTAAGGTATCTCACATGTACACTATGAATGAAGATGGATCTGTTAAAGCTCACGTATCTAGAGTTGACTTTGACCAAGTTAAATATGTAGGTGATGGAGGAAGCTATGGTAACAATGCTACTTTCTCTATCCAAGACACAAATGGAAGAACTGTGTGGACTAAATCTTATCAAGCAGGATCAAGCTTCACAGAGAAACCTGGATCAATCTCTATTGGTAAGGAAACAGTCCTTAGACCACAAGGAGGAAGCACAGGAGATATCTTACTATTCAAGACACTTGACCAGTGGGTTTATGACCCTACATCAAGTGATGTGAGAGCTACCTATGTAAATAACAACTCACCTCTTCCTAAAGTTGAAGGCTGTGTTATTGACTGTGATAACTGCTAGGAGGCACTATGTTTGAGTATTGTCCTAATTGCAGATGCAGGATAAAGTTCTATAAAGCTCATGAATGTGAGAAGATGAAGCATGACCTAGCTGACTCTGTGAAGTTGGCTGGTGATGCTATTGCCAATGGAGAAGAGTGTAAAGTAAAAGAAAATACAGCACATGGTTTCTTCAGAATATGGTGTAATATCAAGAACATTATTGAGATCATCTGTGATATAATTAAACGTATGAAGTGCTTACAGCGTAAAGCACAGAAGGTATGCGAAGTACAGCACTGTCTAGCTGAGAGAATTGAAAGTGTCAATAGATTTATTGGTGTGTACAACTCAGATCAGGCTAGTAAACCATCTCCTGACCAATCAAATTGGGAAGCTGAGAAGAGAAGGCTTGAGTCTGATTATCAGGCTAGTCTAAATGGTTATAATGCTAGAAGGGCTGAATATGAAAGAGCCTTACAAGCTTATAATAATAGCAACTCTAACTATGCTTCTGCTCTTGCTTCTTACAATGCTAGAAAAGCTGACTATGAAAGAAGAAAACGTGAGTATGAAGCAGGTAACAACCAACAAGGAGGAGCTACTAAGTGGCAAGAAGCTTGGGGTACATTCCAACGTAATGGTGCACCTCTAGATGTTGCTATGGGTGGATCACCTAATGGTAGTGTTCAAGGTATTGACCTCAGTGAAGCTCACAGAAATGGTTATGGTCAAGGTATTGGGTTCACTTCTAAGAATAATGATGGTACTATTGTAGATATCCAATTAAACCTCTTAGGATACTCTTATGAGGCTGGTGTTGGAGGAATACTACAAGGATGGTATGTTCAATATGGTGGTACTTATGATTGGTACTTTGATGTGTATGCCTCTACAGATGGAGGAAACAACTACTCAGTAGTTCAAAAGGATATCCTACTTGCTAAGCATGCAGATACACAAAAACTTGCTTATGAGTCTAACTGGCATCTATCAACTATTAAGTGGAATAAGACATTCACTAACTTACCTGCTAACTTTACTCACTTGAAGGTAGAAGTCAGAGGTAGTGTACCAGGTGATAGACACCAAAACGTGTACACAAGAGAGCAGATTGTGAGAAAACCTTTCCCTCCATTCACTGAGCAACCTCCTGTGAACAATGCTACCAAACCTAAACCATTTAATGAGCAACCTCCTCAAAGACCTACTATTCCTCCAAAACCTGAGAAGAAGGTAGAGACAATTCCTTTGATTAAGGGAGGATGTGACTTAATGGACTGTAAGTTTGACTGCTTTATTGATGATAAATAGGAGAAATTATGTCAGATTGTATTAACTGTCAATGTGAAGAGATTGTACCAGGATCAACCGCCTGTGCATCTCTTAAAAAGCAAAATGATGACAGAATTAAACTTCATTCCCTTGTGCTAAGGGATACAACTCTTTGTGACCTACCTGAGCAAACATCTAAGGCTATGTATTCACAGTGGTGTTTTAATAAGAACATCACCTCACAACTATGTTGGTTGATGAATAATAGCTCAGGAGGTAAGACATACAAGGCAGGTAAGGATATTAGTATCTCAAATGATGGAGTTATCTCCTTTACAGGTACTATCCCAACACCTTCTCCTGCCTACAATGATGCTGATCTTAGAGCTGAGAATACTAGACTTAAAAATGCTTTGATGAAGATCATTAACAACCTTACAGCTAGTGGAGCTTGGCAAGGTGGACTAGAAGGAGACTTCGTTCCTAGAAGAAATATTGCCACAGGTAATATTAACTTGTTCTCTAACACAGTGGATAGCGACTTCTTCATCCGTACTAATAATGGTAAAACAGAAAATGACTTGGCAGGAGGTATTAACTAATGGGATGTACAACTTGTAGTGGAAACCCTAACACATGGTGCACTCAGTGTATGCCTGCTGAGGACACTTGGGTAGCTCCTGTGGATAAACTACCTGATGTGTTTATGGGAGATAGAGATCACATGTATCTTCTACCTAATGGAGATCTGTTTATTCTTTCTCCTGATAGAACTAGATGGATCAAAGTGAATGGTCAGGGTGGTGGAGTCACTTATGATGACACAGCTGTGATTAATAGGCTAAAAGCTTTAGAAGGTAAAACAGATAACTTTATTTCTTCTGTAGGTGTCTCAAGAAATGGTAATAGAGTTAAACTTACCTATACACTTGTGGATGGAACTATCAAGGAAGTTGAGTTTGAGGATAAGGATACTGTAGCTTTAGCCTATGACGATTCTGCCTTGAAGGCTAGAGTTAAAGCCCTAGAGGACAAACCTGTGACACCTACAGGAGTAAATACTTTTTTTGCTAAAGGTGATATCTCAGGTAATGGCACTTCACAGAATGTACGTGTCACAAAGGATAAGCTTGTAAATGCTGACACTATTAAAGTAGGCGATACAGTAGTAGATCACTATTGGAATAAATATCTATATAATATTGGCATGTTTAAAGTAGCTTCTTTGGATGGTAACACTGTTACTCTAAATGGTGTGAATGACCTAACTTATAATCACCCTAAACAATCTTTAACTTTATCTGATAGAGTTTTATCAATCTCAGAAGGTAATTCTGTTACTCTACCTAGTGATAACCAAACTCTCACACTTAATGGTCGTACTCTCAGTATCTCAAATGGTAACTCTATTGAGCTTCCTGCTAGTGTAGAGCCTAAAGAATATAGAGCTAAAGGTAATGGTCTATTATTAGATGCTGATGGTACATTTCATATTGAGATGGCTATGGATACTTCTAGACAAGTCCCCTACAATACAAAAAATGGAGGACTTTTCAAAAAATTAACTCCTGAGAATAGGGCAATTTTTAAAACCGACTTTGGCTATGATACACTAGATAATCAATTATATAGTGTTGACAATGATGGTACAATTCGTCGTAATACTATATTAGAAGCAGGCTTACTACTAGACTATGAAGGATCTTATGACTATGGAGAGTATAACTTACATAAAAGCTTCTCTAGTGAGTCTGTTAATCTAAGTGTTTTGTCCACAAGTAGTGCAGGAATAGCAGGAAGTGCTAGTTTCATACAACCACAAGAGTTGAAGTTTGAAGTAGGTATCTTAGCATTTTGGAATAGTAACAACAAAGTAGTATTCAGGTTTACTCCAAAGATTATATGGACTATAATTACTGAGTCTAAAGCAGAACACTACACTCACTTCATAACTAAAGAAGAATTAGATTCAGAAGAACCTATAGAGATTGAAGTTAAGAATAATGAGGAAGTTGTTGGTAGACTTAACATGACTATCAAAAACGCAAAATTCTACATGCAAGCTGTTCAAGGTACTGTTGTTCTAAAGAACCCTACTGACAACAAATTCTATTACTTACCGAGGTTAAACTAATGTCAAAAACAGTATATAAAATAACAGATAAGCCTACTACTACATCCTATGATGATACAGCTCTGAAGGCTAGGATCACAACGTTAGAGAACAAACCTGATAATGATAAGCAAACCTTATCCTTTAATGCAGGTAACAGGAACTTATCTATTAGTAATGGCAACTCAGTTACTCTACCTAATGATAAGCAGACAATCTCTAAGCAAGGGAATAAGCTGATCCTATCTAATGATGGAGGTGAAGTTGAACTCCCTGTGCCTAACACTTCTGTGCCTTATGATGACACAGCACTTAAACAAAGAGTTAGTGCTCTAGAAGGTAGACCTGATAATGATAAGCAAACTCTGACAGTTAATAATAATACATTATCAATTAGTGGTGGTAACTCAGTTACTCTTCCTTCACAAAGTATCCATAGGTTCTATGATGGAGATATTCCTGGTACTGCTGATACAAATAACACACGTACTATACAAAAGTCTAACTTTAGGAATCCTGATGGTATTAAAGTAGGAGATACAGTAGAAGACTTCTATTCAGACCAAAATACTATCAATAGAGGTATTTGGAAAGTCATAGAAGTAAGTGGAAACAATATCAAGGTTCAGGGTATTGGTAACTATAGTACTAGTCTGTGGAAAAATTTAACATTCAATGCTAATACAAGAGAGTTATCACTTAGTGGAGGTAATAAGGTAACTCTGCCTCAATATGTGTCACCTCAAGAGTTTACTACACTTAAAAATGAGTACAATCAACTCAAAGGTGCTTTTGAGAAACTTCTACAGGATCTTAAAGGTTCAGGAGCATGGAAACAAACAGGTGGAACTATCTTTGAGGGTAATCTGTACCCTGATAGACACATTGCTACAGGTAACATTAACCTCTTTGGTGGAACTGTTGATGGTAGTGCCTTTATTAGAACAAACAATGGCAAGACTGAGAATGACCTTGCAGGAGGAATCAATTAATGGCAGATCAAGCTACACTTAATCAGGAACAGATCATTAAGGTAAGGCAAGCCCTAAGCCTTAATATCTATTCTACTGACAGTGGTACTAAGACCTATATCAATGGGAACAGTTTTAGGATTGAAAACCCTATGCTTGTCCCCTCTGTGGATGGAGGTCAAATTACTGTTGGACATGTAAACACTGAAGGAAGCATCTACTACGACCTTGTGGTAGAAGGTACTAAGGTTAAAGCTAGACACATAAGAGCTGTTATCAAGTCGGTATCCTATACTAAGACACCAGGACTTACCATTTCAGGATCTTTTGGTAATGCCTCTTATGGAATTAACACTCCACAAGGGATGATCTTTAATAAGTCCTATGACCCTACTTTTGGGAATAACTGGACTGAAACCATTAATAAACAGCTTAATATTAATAATGTTGAGATCTCTTCTAAGGTAAATGAGCAAAGAGGAGATGTAGCTACTACTATTGACCAATGGCAATTCAGTCCAACAACTGCTACTGTGTCCTTCAGTTTGACTGTGCCTAACACAAGCATCCTTAACATCCCTCAAGCACCTAAAGAGGGTACACTTGTAATCAAGTATGTGGATAATGTTACAGGAGCTACACTCAACACTGAGACCAAGAAAGTACCTGGTGATGCAAGTCAGTCACATACTGCTCCTGAGATATATAAGGCAACCTATAAGCTGATTGGAGATAGGAATCAGATTACATGGATTCCTTCAGGACAAACTAAGGAGCTTGTATTCAGATACAACCCTGTGTATGGTCAGATTGTTAAGTATATTGATAAGGACACAGGAAGAGAGATTAAGACTCAGAGCTACACTCCTGTGACTCATGGAGATCCTTTTAGACAAGACCCTCCTAGCATCCCTGGTTATAGGCTTGTATCAGGTCAGAACCCTATCAATGTACCTAGAGTAACTGGTAATGGAAACTACTCATTTAGATATGAGAAGATTCCCACTACTGCTAATGTTATTGTTAAGCATCTTAATAAGGCTAATAATCAACCTCTACGTGGAGATGTAACTCTAAGTAATCAGACTATTGGTAGCAATGTTAACTACAATGCTCCTGCTATCCCTAACTATGCTCCTGAGAGAACTACCTATACTCACACTGTGGTTGAAGGTAACAATGTCATTACTGTGTACTACACAGAAAATGCTAAGATTAGACCGTGGGCTATTAGAAAGTCTAATGCCTGGAAGTCTCTTAACACAACAAGACAGTGGATGAAGATTAGAAGAACAGCTAACCAAAACTTTTGGGATACTAAACCTAATGCTGAAATCTATGCTACTGATACTGGTAAAGAAAACTACTCACCATCACGTATTCGTAAGGGTGGTAAGTGGAAAGCACAAGGAAAGATTGGTGACTAATGGCTATTGATGATAAAACAACTAGACTGAATGAAGCAACATTCACAAGTTACACTGAAAACCCTCATGACAGATGTTGGTATGATGAGTGTGACTGTGATGATATTCCTATTGCTGACTGTCAACGCTTGATTGATGAGAACAATAAGGGTGTAGGAAGGTTCGCTTGTATGGCTGAAGGTCAGAAGTGTTACAATCCTAAGTTCTTTAGCTCATTTATGAAGAAGCTTGCTTGTCAGCTCAATCACTACATTCAAAACATCTGTGCCTTATGGGATATGGTACAGTGTATGGCTGAGTACCTATCTAAGATGGGTGATGTAGGTGCTGTGCAAGTAAACTATGCTAGAAACTCCGCTGTGTCTTCTGCTGACTTCTACCATCCTATCACAGATGGTTATGACTTAGACCTCTACATGGACTCTACCACAGGAGTTGTAGCTGGTGAGTCTGATGATGGAAGAAGAAAGCAAACTGACCGTAAGTACCGTGTTTACATCAGATGGTGTGCAGATGGTACTACACTCAATCCTGCTCAGGATAACACAATGGAGATTGTAGTTTATCACTCAGGAGAACAGTATACTGAAGACCTCAGAAAGAATCGTGGAGTCCACTGGCAAATGACTGGTATCTCAGATGGTGCTATGGAGATGTCTGATAGTATTATTGTACCTGCTGGACAGCACGTCAAAGTTAGAGTTGAACCTGCTAACTCTTCTTCAGGTGTGTTCCGTGTACACCAATTCAAGCTAGAGTATACTCCTGTTATGGATGCACAAGATACTCCTGAATGTCTTAAACTTACAGAACTTCCTAAGGATGACTGTAACTGTGAAGGAAAATAAAAAAGGGACCTTAATGGTCCTTTTCTTTTTATCTAAATCTACGGTGTCTCCAACGTTTATAGAGATTGTGATAGTTAGTCAATCCCAAGCACTCTTCTGTGTATCTAGCTAGACCAGGCTCAGAGTTTAACACAACATATAGCATGTTCTGTCTATCTCTAATACCCTTACGCTGTTTACGCATCCTAGTTTGGAAGGTTCTTGTGCTTATCTTAATCTTTTTACCTAATTCATTGTAGACTTTTTCTAATCTGATATACTCATCAGAAGCTTCTTTAGGTGTCATCTCTTTGACACTCTCCATCAATGTACTCATAGTACCATAGCTCCTCTCCTGAACTCTTTATTAATACATACATATCTCCTTGAGTCAACTTAACAAACCGATCAGAGCCTATCCATTTAGCTATTTTATCTTGTCTATTTCTGAAGCCAGTTATCACTTCATCAAAGTAACAAGTTCCTAACTCATCTATCATCTTTATGTGATATTGTTTTATTCTCTTTCCAGTAGTCATACATACTCCTTGATATTACTATAGAGCTTAACTGCTTCTTGAGTGTAGTAGCTTTTCTTTTAGGACATGTAGAACTCTCACTGAGGTTCCAACTTATAAGCATATTAGCTACATCATTAGGAGTAATAATACGTTCTTTTGGTGTGATAAACGGTTGGTCAATATACCAATCCATTATATCATCTACAAATTCAGCATAATCATCTATGTAGAATCTCTTATTCCCTGTGACCTTAAGATAGTGTCTCTTAACTGGTTTAGGAACTTTTCTAATAAGGTCAATCTTTATATGAAGCTCATTAATATAAGAGAAGTCTGTAGCTAGATGAAAGTTAGTGAACATACCAGTACCAAAGACCTTCACATCAGCATAATAATTACAGATATCATTACATGACCACTCATAGAATAGATCCTGTGGGAGCTTATCAATGAAGTCACAGCATGAAGACATAAAGTAGTCATGCCTAGACATACCTGTAGTGAAAGCTGACTGAACAGGAGATACATAGTTACATCTAATCTTTGTACCCTTCTTCCTCAGCTTGTCAGCAACTACCTTAAGCTCTTTCACAGTAATGATACCATCAGGATTAGTACACTGCCTCACAAGCCTCTCATCACCTATAATACGGTATACAAAGGCTGTAAGTAGTTTATCCCTCACAGGGTATCTAGCTGTGTTAAGAGTACGTATCATTGTCTGAGACATATCATCAAGATACTTTAGATTATTAGGTAATGACTTTCTAGCTAGGTCATTAACCTCTTTCTTTCTACTGTGTCTATACTCAAAAGCATCTCTACGTTTAAGTAGGTACAGTTTAAAGTTTGAAATTAAGTTATCACTCATAAGTAAACTCCCTTACAGCAGGCATGGATAGATGAAAGTAAAAAATGTATATATAGGAGACCATTTAGGACGTTATCAATGGAAGTGACTGTCCATGCCTGTTATAAAGGAGTTAAACTCCTTTTGTATAGAATTAGAGAGAACCCCTCTAAGAGCACAGTGTGTAATTAGGAATCATGAAAAGGTTAAAAGTAATCATAAAAATAGTAAGGAATGTGAGTAGATGCTTCACACTGTGCTTTCAGAAGGGGCAACTAAGTTGCACCCTAAGAGTGGTTAATCCCACTCATCATCTTCTACGTTTACATCATCAGATACAGATGAATCATCTTCATCATCTTCCTCTGAAATGGAGAAGATTTTAGTAACTCGCCACTGACGCTTGTCATTGTAAGGGTCAGTCTCTTCAAGAGTGATACCAATAAACTTACCTGTGAAGTCATCAGTGTCAAGTTCTCCATCAGGATCAAGACCACAAGCTACAGCAAGGCTATATAAGTCACGATATCCCCACTGATTATCACGTACAAAGTGTGTGAAGAGTGCAGGAGCACCTTTACCAAAGTTACCACGAAGTTTAAACTCATAGTGAGCTAATCCTGAACTCTTACTAGTACCAGCCTTAACTTCTGTGATTTCTACTTCATAGTTACCATCATTATAAATATAATCATCACTGGCTTTTTCAGCAGTAAATGTGATTTTTGACATTATTCTTCTCCCTCAGCCTTTTTATTTTTAGCTTGTGTAGAACCATCTGTAAGTCCTACAAGTTCATCCCAAGTTGGGTTGATAATTGTATCAGGAATTGCTAGTCCTGGCTTACGAGTAACTTTAAGATTGTACACAGGGTTTCCTGCTAATCGTACTTGATAGAAGTCCTTAACTTTTTTGTTACCCTTAACAATCTTAGACTTAGTAATACGCTCAGTGTGCCCTAAGATACGAGATGATGCTGTCAAGTACTTAGACACACTCTCCATCAAGTTAGGGATGATCTGTGCAGGAACATTTTCATCAGTAACTTCTTCAACGTTTACTGATTTCTGTTGACAGATAACATATACATTCTTACCTGAATAAGATAATCGTACAAGCGTATCAATAAATGCACGAAGGATAGTAGATGCTTCACCATACAGATTAAGTGACATCTGTTTAGCATTTTTCTTAGACATTAAATCCTTGTACAAAAGCTCTTGAACATTAGTGAAGTGGTCAATAGCGATAGAGTCAAAATCATTAGCTAAATTGATAGCTTCTTCTACATCTGCCCAAGTATAACATTCTGCCACTGAGAAGCGCTCTTCAGGTGTCACAGAAGCCAATCCACGGTCTGTGTCAATAACAAGCACTTCTCCTGGTAGAGAGTTAATAAAGGTAGTTTTACCACTTCCAGGCTCACCATACAGTGTAGTCAAAGTGTGTAATTTAATTTTGTTTAACTTTTTAAGTTCCATTATTTCTCCTTACTTACCTGTACTTCCATAGCCACCACGGTCTTCATTACCAAGATGATCTACCTCAGTGAATGTTAGCTCAGGCTGGTTTTCCATTAGACGAAACTGACATAATCGCTGTCCTTGTTCAATAGCTCCATCACGTGTAGCATAGAACTTAGCTCCCCAATAGTCATTATCTCCATTGTAAGAGTTATCAATCACTCCTACACCATTAGTTAGGATAAGACCTGTGTGTTGGAATGTACTTGATCGTGGAGCCATGTGAGCTTCATACCCAAGGGGTAACTCCATTGCAACTCCAAAACTCACAGCGACAAGATCGCCTTTTTTATACTCCAAACCATAGGGACAAGCTAGGTCAATCCAATCACCTTTTGAGAGTGTTTCAATTCGAGGTACACTCTCATCTTGGTATTTAATTTTAATATCAAGCATATTCTTCCTCAAACTTAATTATTTTATTGACAATCTGTTTCATGTTGCTCACACATTGCTTATATACAAGGCCATCCACTACTGTTAATGAAGCCTGTGTCATGAATAAAACTTGTAGTGCTGACATATCAGGTAGGTCACTAACATCAAACACATAAGGGTCTCTTTGTGTCACAGGAGGATATTCTAATGAAGAGGCTTTATCAAGAAATACTAAAGCCTTATTAAGATCCTCTAGACCATTCTTGTACTTGTATCTCCACACATACTTGACAGCAGAAGCAATCAAAGGGTCAAGCTCTGCTCTGAGCCAAAAGTCCCAACATTCAATCCCATTAGATGTGTACCTCTTAGGGTTTGTTAATTCTTCTGAAAGGGTCAAAACGCTCTCCAATCTGTTTAAATATAGCTCCTATAGTGATGAATATGAATATCCATAAGATAATCCACCATACTCCTCCGAATAGTATACCAATTAGTAGTATAGAGGATAAAATTAAGTAAAATACTAATAGTGTAGCTAATAAGAATGACAGACCACATAATAAATAAAATAGTAATGCCAACATCTAACCTCCAAAGATAAAGAATTTCAAGAAACCAAGAATTACAAACCCTGAGATAATCAGGATGCTTAGTAAGAATAAACCTAAGGAGATAATGAGACAACCTAAGTTAATTTCCATAAGTTTTCCTAGCATTACATGTCCTTCAACTTAGTCTTCAACTCAAGAAGCTCTTTCTCTTTTGTTAAAAGTTCAACATATTTCAAGGCAGATAAGCTAACAAATTTTACTCCATCCATACCTTCAATAAATGACTCTTGCTTATAAGCTAAAAGTGTTAAATACTTATCTTGAGTGTCCTGATAGTCATTCCTAACTTTGTCTAGTGCTTCTATAAGAAATTCATTGTGACTTTCGATATCTTTCTCATACTTCTTAAACTGCATATAGTAGATTGCATAAGAAAGTAAGCTTGAAATAATACCTATTACTATGTAAACACCAAATTGATCTTTCATCCTATGCCTTTCTATAGTGAGTAGCTGTAAAGCCCTCTCCCTTAAAAGTTACAATTATATTCTCAGGTTTCTTATACTCATCCATTTCAGTGAAGTAAGTATCCCCTGAGTAATCACCCTCAATCAGACTGACTATGAACTCATCACAGTAGGGAATGAACTGCTTATACACAGATGCCCCACCAATAATCCATAAGTCTTTATTACTGAGCTCATAGAAGTCAAGGATTTCTTCTACATTGTTAGCAATATATACTTCTTCCTCATCATAACCTTCAATCTCATCCTTGTGTGTAAGAACAATATTGATCCTGTTCTTTAGAGGTCTTTGTCCTATAGACTTCCATGTAGTGTGTCCCATAACAACTATACCACCAGTAGTCTGATTTCTAAAGTAGTTTAGATCAGCCCCATTGTGCCAAGGGAGACTTCCCTCAGCACCTATGAGACCATCTTTAGCTTCAGCCCAAATTAACTTAATCATTATGCTTCAATAAGGAAAGCAGGGTGATTGAATTGAGGGAAGCGTTCTTCAATTTCAGCAAGTGTGAACTTACCAATACGGTCAGTACCATGACCATACACATCAGCTTCATCAGTGAAGCCTGAAAGTTGTCCATCAGCATTGATAGCAATGTAAGGAGCTTTTACGTTACGCTCTTTCTTACCAATGTAGATGATGTATTTTTGTTCTGCTACAGCAGATGCAGGAACTACAGTTTCAATAGTTGTAGTTTCAATACCAAGTGTGTCTGCTAGTGCTTGCACTAGTTGGTTGAATTGTTTGTTATCCATAATGATAACCTCCTTAGAAAATATTGATTGTGTAATAACGCATTTCTAGGTTATTACATAGAATAGTTTAACAAATTTAGGTTAGCCTGTCAACCCTTTTTTGAAGATTTTTCAAAATTTTTTTCAATAAAATCATCAAGGTCTTCTAGCATGTCTCCAATAAAGACATAATACAAGTAATCATAAGCGTCAGGCTGTCTATCTACAGGTCTATATAGACGATAATTAGGGTTAGCTTCAATGATATTGATAGTTTCTACAAACTGATTGAAGAACTCATCCGCACGATATTTATTGAAGATGTAAGTCTTGTGTGACACAATCTTTTTAGTCCTTAAGTTAATAGCAGGGTTCACAAAGGCGAACTTAAAGTCTCTTACCTTATACCCAAGCTTATCATACACATACATGTACATGTTAGCCTGAAGTCCATATTTATACTTCTCTTCCTTTGGAGCCTGTGATACTGTCTTATAGTCCACAAGGGTTACTGTCCCATCATCATTCTGAATGACTGCATCCACAATCCCTGTGAATTGATGACCGTTAGGTAGGTCAAAGTACACCTGATTTTCTGTCTCAATGATTTTAGAGGCATCAATCATGTAGTCATCAGCAAAGTAACGCTCTAGCCCTAGTAGTCCACAGGTTACAGCCTCTTCTACATAGTCTTTATCCTTGATCTCTTCAAGGACTTTCTCCTTAAGAGGTTCAAGCTTCAATTCACCCTTGTGCTTACCTAAAATCTCCATACCCAAGTGAAAGATAGTTCCACGATCCATGTACTTAGTACGCTCAGGGTCTCTAATTTCTTTGTATCCTGCAATATACTTACACCAATGTCTCCAAGGACAATCCAGGAAAGTATTCACACGACTGATACTATAAGTTGTCATTATCCACCTCTTCCAGTTCCATTATCAATGTAGTAGATTAAATCTTTAAATCTCATGGTTAAAGAATGTTCCATACTTTTAGCCCTAATAGCCTCTTCAGTAAGCGCTTTATCTACTTGTACAATCTTAAGGTTAAGTTTTGCATTTTCAATTCTTAAGTTCTTAATTTCTTTTTCTGTGTGACTAACATACATCACTAATGAGATGATTATAGCTAATCCACAAAGTACATAAGCACCTAATTTACTTAACTTTCCAAGATCTTTTGTGAATAGCTTTGAAAATCTCAAATTCATTCTTTTCATTAATCAATTCCTTATCCTCTAGCTCCTTCAAAATCTCAGAAGCTTTCTTATACTTGTATTTCTGTAAGACTTCAGCCACAGCCAAGTTGACAGTGGAAGTACTATCAATTATTAGTGGTCTAAAGTCAGTCTTCAGGACATCACCAAGCATCTTCATATACTTAGAGGAAGGGTATACTTTACCATTCTCCCATCTCCAAACATTAGTCACAGCGGTACCCATAACAGAAGCAAGCTCCTCTTGAGTGTATCCAAATAGTTGTCGTCTTTCTTTTAGTGCATCAGCGAACTCGGTCAATGATCTTAAACCCTCTTTCTTTAGAAATATATACAGGCTCCTTAGTCATGCTCTCCATAACAATGTATTGAGAGTATTCAGGATACTGCTTAAGTAATTCAGTTTTTGAGTTACCTTTAACAGAAAATCTGTTGAACTCAATAGACCAACCAATAGTACCATCATCATACTTACACAAGTAATGACCACTAGGAAGCTTAACCACATAAGAGCTGTTAGTATAATCTACTTCCCACTTCTGTGCAAGTACAGCCCTACACATACGCACAAAGGATTGTCCATACTGTTCACGATCCATACCCTCTGTGATCTTATAGCGATCTTCCATTACTGAATCATACTTACCATAGTATAAGATATTGATTAAACCAACATTTCTCATGCTACGGAACTCATCATCAAAGGATAGCTTTTTAAGGTACTCATCTTCCATAGGAGTTACCTTAACAACTTCCTCCTTATCATGTTCCACAGTATTCTCTAGGCTATCAATCTTATTCTTTAAATACTCCTCAAAAGTACTCTTCTTTTTATACTTATTCAGCCTACCCATGATACGATCATAGATATCCTTGCGAATTGTTTCTCCCTCAATAGCTCGTTGAAGGGTTCTATAGGAGATTTCCAACTCTTCCATCAGCTTCAATTTAGTCTTTGTTTTTAATTGTTCTTTTAAAAGATCCTTTAATTCCATATATTTTCTCCTGAGGATGGTTATTTTCCATCCTCTTTTAATTGATCTGTTAGACAAGCACTACAAGGTGTCACTTCATAACCAAGGAACATAGCTAGTACCTGATTAGTTACACGTGACTGTTCTAGAAAGGCTGTCTTAACATCTTCATTACTCAAGTCAACTTGCCAAGCTTCAAATGCTGTGATAGTAGCCACAAGTACATGTTTTAGTAAACACCACAAGTCAGGGTTTCCATCTGCTGTAGCCTGTGCCTTTAACAGCTTCATAGCATCTCGTCTTTGCTTAGTCACTGTGTCCAATAACAGTATAGTATCTGCAATTTTAACATCAGTATCTACAACTGAGATTTTCTCTTCCTCAGTTTGTACATCAGGATTGTCTTTGAAATACCAAAACTTATTTTGATCCTCATACTTACGAATTAAAATCTCTAAATGATACTCACTAGCACCTAAGTGCATAATGTTAGTGACGATATCTTCTGTGATACCTACTGAACTATTTTTATTTACCATATTAACCTCAAAATGTGTTTCCTGCTACAAGCATGTAGCGAATAAAGTATGTGTTTTTTGTTTTTCTGTGCATCTCATGCCAAAAATCAAATGCCTTAGTATAGCTATCAAATGAGTGAGTCTTAACAAGTTGTCCATTAAAGTACTCATTAACTTTATAGCTATTCACAGTATCCATTATTAATCACCTCCATAATCTCTTCCTGAACCTTCTTTGGTACAGGTTTATCAGTAGGGAAGTATGGATAGAAAACTGTATGAATCTCCTTCTTATGAGGATCATCAAAGTATATATGTCTAAAGCAATACTTGTGTGACATATAATCCACAACTGTGTGACTAGGACCACTTAGCCTACGATACATATAGTCAATCTCTTCAGGAAGAGAGTGCTTAAGTGTAAATATACTATCAAATGATTGTAACTCAGGAATACACTCTCTATAATGAGACTTCATATAACGAATACCCTCATAGAAGCTATTCAGCACATAGACGTTACCCTTCACACAGATTGTGAATAAGTCTTCCCAATCAGACTGTAGCTTAACATAGTCTAAGGGGTTAAGCATAAATGCTGTTCTATTTAATTGCCTTAATTTTTTATAATCCTCTAACTTATAAGCAGGTTTATCATAAAATTTCATCTATCCTCCCCATGCTTGATGAACATCAACATCTGCAATAATTGGGATTGGGATATCTATACCATCAATTATTGAAGGATGCTCCATCATCTCCTTAACTATTGGAACTACTTCCTCTACATAGTCATCTCTAATCTCAAATAATATAGCATCATGCACAGAACCTAGTACCTTACAGCGTTCATGGTCAATTATATCACTAAACACAATGTCTGACAAAGCACTGATACACATGTCTGATGCAAAGCCTTGAACACCTGAGTTTACAGACTGTCTTTCAGCCTGTCCTCTATCTGACCATTTACTAGAGTTGATATCAGGAAGGAACCGTTTACGACCTATAGGAGACCATGTGTGTCCATTCTTTCTTGCATATTCTTTGCACTCCTCATGCCAAGGAAGTAGTCTAGGATATGCTTCAAAGAAGTTGTTACGAAAGCCTTCAGACTGTTCTTCTGTGATATTAAGACCATATCCTTTAGCATAATCTACGAATGTTTTTGCACTCATTCCATATAAAAAACCAAAGTTCATTGATTTAGCTTCAGTACGCTTCCTCTTTTGCTCTTGCTTACTAAGGTTTGAAGTGTCACCAAACAACAACTCAGTAGTCTTACTATGCAAGTCACTTCCTGAGTTATAAGCATGTTGCATATTTGCATCTCCTGAAAACATAGATGCCACACGGAGTTCAACCTGACTGAAGTCACATTCAAGTATCTTCCATCCAGGTCTAGCTTCAATAAGATTTCTTACATTTTTATCCTGGGGAATCTGTTGTCATATTGTTACCCTATAGGCTCTTTATCCTATAGTTCTTACAGTTTATCATCCTGTAAGCTCAGACTATATCTTCATCCTAGATAGCGATAATACTTATCCAAAAATCTAAATTGTTCATATCCTTTGTAAACCCAATCAAGGAATACTAGACTATCAGCCTTAAGCATCTCAATCTTCCAGTATTTTCTATCATGTTTTACAACTGTTCTTGTACCAAGGTTACTATTTAGATACTCTGACATGCTTAATAAGAAGTCCTTATTAGTCATAGTTATTCTAAATGTTTTTGTGAGTTTGATGTTACCATCACCATCAAGTAACCCTCTAAAGTACATCCTTGCACAGTCTTCATTATAGAAACTATCAGGAAACTTATTATGAACTTTACCTAAAGGAGATATACCTGCTACATTAAGTGCTCTTACAAGATATTTTGATGTTATAGATAAGTCATAGCTTTCTCTATATAACTTAATATCTCCTGTAAAGCCAAAGTATTCCTTAAGACTATTAAAGACTTTATCACACCCTAAGTTCTTACATCTAAGCGACACTCTAGGTACTCTCTTGTCCATGTAACCATCTGTGGCTATAAGACCTAAGTAGTAATTAAACACAGGGGAAGTAAAGTCTACTGCTTCACTATTTATAGTGTGTTTAATGTTGCCTCTTTTTAGATTATACTTTTTCAAGTAGTTTTCTACAGTGCTTATGCTAACGTTACACTCTTGTGCAATAAATTTAACAGGTTTTCTTTCTTCTATGAACCTTCTTTTTAGATAATTTTTATCTTTATACATAAGTCCTCCAAGGTATTTGTTATAAATATAATAACACTTACCTTAACTTATGTCAACTAGGAGCTACGCACTCTTGGGTATTTCTTCTGTTCTAGATTACTTTACCTAGTCGTTGCACCTTCCCTGTATCCCTACAGGGCTTGGCTCAGGATTACCCACAATAGTGAAGGGCTTCCCTGAGTTCACGTAGTTTATTTTGACACCTTACGGTGAAAGAACCCACAACAATGTTTAGGTTCGGATTAGAGCAAGTAGTTCTTCCAGTCCTTGCTGTAATGTTGAAGCTAGGGTATATCCTATCACCAACCTGAATTTTTTCCCAAGACTTAATAAAAGTCTCTAGCTTAGTCAACCGTCTATATTCCAATAAGTCATCCACTACAGGATTACCTATATAGTTTGCTAAGACATCACTGCTCACTGAGGGTACACCTTTAGCAGTCTTCTCTAAGACCTTAAGACCTACACCATAACCAATAATCACAGGTTTAAAGTTGTGTTTTAGCTTAACCTCAATACCATATAGATAGTTATTATCAGCAAGGTATTCATCCTTAAACTGTGTAGCCTCTTTACGTGTGTCAAACTCACCTCTGACAAAAGACTCACCTGTGAAAGTATACTCTATGACCTCATAAGTATTAGGTAACTTCTCACCCTTCTCCTTATACACAGGTTTACCCTTCTTACCATAAAGGACTGATGCTACCTGTACTGTAGAGTTCCAGTTGATATCTGCCACAGTGATAAGTCTTTCATAGTAGGGCATATACTCTTCTATGAGCTTCTTAGCAATCTCACCACGTCTAGGACTGATTGGTACTCCATTCTTTTCAACCTCATAGTAAGCTCTATATGCTCTCATCTCATGCTTATAGACCTTCACAAGATCATACAGGTTAAGTTTCTTCTTAAAGATCTTCATTAACTTGACAGGATAAAGCACATCATCAAGAGCATAACACATAAATGTATCAGTGATTTCACCCTTCTTAGCCTCGATTGCAATATCATAGTCAAGTAAGAAGTACTTCTTAACTAAAGGCTTAAGACCAAGCTCTTCCTCTCCACAAACGTGTGCAAGTACTAGTGTGTCTACCCAAAGATTAAGCTCAACCCCTGTCTTAACATAAAGAAATAGTAAGTCAAACTTTCCATTGTGTGTTACTAACTTAGCCTGCTTTAAGAAGGTAAGCAGTTTTAGTAAAAATTCCATGCTAGTATTTTGCCAGTCAAAGAATTTACGCTTATATTTTCCAGTAGTTAAATCTGTGTAGCCTATCTGTAGGGAAGTAATCTCATCCCTAAACCTGTCAAGTCCAGTGGTTTCAATGTCTAGACACACAAGCTTACTTAAATCAATACTCTTCTTCATAATCTTCAAACCCAATTTCAAATGACCTAGCCATGTATATTAACCTGTCCATGTTCTTTCTAATTTGTCTCTCGGTTATTGACTGTGTGACCTTATCACCACTAATTGATCTACATCCATGAAACAACTCAGGTATATCTACATATTCAAAGTCAAGGAAGTCAGTATTAACAAACTCTTCAATAAGTTTCCCTGAGTTTGTGTCCGTTTTACCATAGTATTCATCATGCCAATAATGAACCAACCAACACAGCTCTTCCCTTGTGAATATATCAATCATTTTTGACAAGGTTATTATGTTAGGTAGCTTACCTAGCTTCATTCGTCTAAGGCATGTAGAAGCATCACTATACATACCTATTTGTTTGAGGTAGTAAGAGAGTGTAATCACATTTTGAAGTAAGTAGTCATATATTTTAAAGATAACTCTACCCTCGACTGTGTTCATGTTGTCTAAACAAAATTCTCTAGCCCACTTAGGTATAGGTTTTCTAGCACTCCTCGTCATCTCCAATATACCTCCACTCACTACCTACTCTGATATAATAATCAGGATCATGTTTAGTCTCATAGTCACCATACCACTCTCTAGGAGGTGTTGATAACCAGTCATCATAATCTTGTTTAAACATGTTTATCCTTCTTTTCTAGCTCTTCTAGCAAGTATTTCTCCCTTGCCAAAGCCATGTTATAGAGGTCTAGTGATTGTGCCATCATTCGATTTTGTGACTTAATGACTGACTTAGCTTTCTTCAGCTCCCTATTAGACACAAAGGCTATATGGATAGCCCACACAAAGCCAATAAGCCATACTCCAATGAATATGTATAAAATAAAATTTTGTAAATTTAGCATATAAATCTCCAAAAAATATAGATTAATCCTGTTAGGTACATTAAAAATTCCAAACCATACCATACTATTGAGAATATCAGTTGAATAATACCACTAGGTAAGTTAAGTAATATTACATAGGTAATTAAAACTACCCCTGAATAGACAAAACTTAGTACTAATGACATAAAAATTTCATCTATATATGTACTAATAAATTTTAGTATCCCCTTTTGCTCATCCATCTTTTAACTTTTCCTTTAATTTTGATATTCTAAACTTCACCAACCCCATAGCATGATTTAGTAATGGAGTTGGATACTGAGGAAGAGTCTCTAATACTTCTTCATAGTAAGCAAGCTCTTCCTCAGTGTTCTTAAACTCCAACTTCATATTATTTATCTTTCTTCTTATACACAAGTGTAAGTGTAAAGAGGGATACGCCCAAAGCAACTAGAGACAATCCAAGGTCAGTTCCAGTAGCAGGCAATACAGCAGGTGCATCATAAGACTTGATAGCTTCTTCTGATCCTGTGTTCTTAACTTCTACCACTTCCTTAGGTTCTTGTGGTTTTGGATCCTGTGGTTTAACAGGCTCTTGTGGTTTAGGTTCACTTGGTTTATTTGGTTTGCTAGGCTCCTGTGGTTTATCAGGTGTCTTAGGAGTTACTGGCTTTTCAGGCTCATCAGGAATGATAAGCTCAGGTTTTTCACGTACCTCAGGAATACCTGGGATACCTCCATGCCACTCAGGTTTCTCATACTTAGGAGCATCCCAAGGAGTAGTTCCACCTTTCCACTCAGGGATTTCTACGATAGGAGAAGGAGGGACCATAGGAACATCCTTAGGATCAATAGATGGTTTATCCACGATAGGGAAGTCATTAGGGATTTCCCATGTAGGTGTAGGTTTATTTTCACCTGAAGCATCTCCCTTACCTCCTACCAGTTGTACATAGCTGTGTGAGATACCACCATCAGATTCAGCTTTAATTTCAATCTTATTAGTAGGATTGAAAGACTCTTTAATTGGTTTAGTAAGCTTAGTCTTATAGTTAATATAGATCATGTGATCCAAGCGATCCATAGTGATTGTGAAGCCATGTTCAGATTTACTAATAGACTTGACCAAGTCCATAGCATCACCTTTATCAATCCAAGGGTCAACACTTTCAATATTCTTTATTTCAAAGAAATTATCAACTAGCTTTTGGTTCTCACTCATTTCATCAATGATTTTCACATAGTTAAGAACACGTTTGGCATAATTTACACGTGCTGTCCAATTAATCACTGTGGGGTCATCTTTGTCTTGTGAACCCCACTTGGAAAGGAGCTCATCTTTACCGATCACTTGCTCTTTACCAATCTGTGTAGTCACAAGTGTTCCATTAAAGTTAGCTGTCACAGGTTTTCCTGATTGGACCTTGTCAGTCCATGTAGCATCCAATTTCAAACTCATTTGTTTGTTCAAAGGATGACTAGCAAAGTAGTTATTGAACACTGTTGTCACAGTATTATTTTCTGCATCAGTGGTAGCCTTACCTACAACTTGCTTGTTAGGATTGTACACGTCAAAGTCAAAGCTAGTTTGAAATTTTACTTCTTCAGGTAAAGTAAACTTAACTTTGTCACCTTCATTGATAGCCATGTTATCATCAAAGTGGATATTTTTATATTCCACAGTGAATGGTTGATATTTTCCATTACCATTTGATTGATCCACTACTACCTCAGGATTAGTAACTGTGATTTCAGTACCTTCTTTTGTGATAGTCATAGGAGCCTTTGTAGAGCTCTCTGTTGCATTTTCAGGAGCAGTGGTGTTATTCTCCACAGCAGTAGTTGAAACTAATTCTGAGGCTTCCTGTGAGCTTACAGGGCTATCCTGAGCATCAGCTTTAACATTGTTAGCAATAGCAAGTGTAGCAAGTGTAGCTACAGCCAATAGAGTTGTTTTATTTTTCAACTTCATTATTTCCTTTTTTAAGTTTTACTAATTTCTTAGGTTCTTCAGCATAAGCTGTTTCATCCCTACGCTTATAGGCTTTACAGCCCATGTTATCATCAACCACAAGGTCATAAACATCTCCTGACTTGTGATTTCTAAAGAATGTAGTCATCCTACTTGAGTTATTAGAGGTTCGCTGTAAGAGTATCATAGACTCATACCAACCTTCAATGAAGGCTGAACCATACATATCTGAGGTTTGGATTTTAGTACCTCTCTCTAACTTCCTTGAGTGGTGTACTATCATCATGGAACAGCCAGTATCATTTCTCAGATCAGTTAGCATTTCTAACCTCTGAACAATGTCTTGGTGACGGTTGATATCCCCTGAACCAAACAATAGATACATAGGGTCAATGATTAAGAGTTTAATTCCTAAAGTCCTAATATCATCCTTTAGCTTGTAAATCTGGTCCATTGTGATATTATCGTCCACAAAGTAGATAGGCAAGTCAGTCTCCCCTGTGATTGAGTAGATCTTATGCTGTTCCATTGAGAGATTATTTTCTCCCTGAAGGATCAACACAGCACCTTGCTTGACTTCTCGACCATCAAAAGGCTTCCCTGTAGCAACTGCACAGGCTAGATTGAGAGTAAAAGTAGACTTAAAGCTTTTTGAAGGAGCTCCAATAACACCTACTGAACAATTCTCCCAAAAGTCTTCCACTAACCAAAAATCCGTAGGATCAAAAGGTTCAATCTCATCAACCTTCTTGATTGACACAGTGCGTTTGACTTTCTTCTTACCTTTGTCCTTCAATTTGGTCAATTCTGTACTACCATGTTGAACCTTTGAAGTAAGAATAGGTTTCTCATCAAGTATCTTTTCCTCTTCCTTCTCTTGGGCTTCCATTTTGGCGAATACTCTGTGAACCTCTTTGTCCACGTTTGATTCATTAAACTTAGCCATAGATCTAGGAGCATTTAGGAGCACAAACTTGACTTCTTCCTTACTTGCACCTTCAATAATCATCTTACGTTCAACATTCCAAGCCCACTCAGATCTATCAGTACCTAAAATCTGACGAAACTCAGGACCAATACTATATTCTTGAATTAGATCTTCAAGGTCATAGTACTTATCCTCAATAGGCTCATTCTCAACTTCTGTGCTAGTACGGATATCTACATCTTTGAGATGCTTAATAATGTCACGCTTACGGTAGACTGTGCCTTCACCTTGCATACTAGATACATTAAATGTACTAGCATACTTGTGATTACGTGTTCCTGGGATTCTGAAATAGTGTACTATGTCATTTCCACAAGGATCAAAGCCATACTTAGTCACAAGCTTACGATTGATTATTTCTTGTTCCTGAGGTGTAACAGGATTATCTAGGATCCAAACTCCTTGAAACTTCCCTGGGCTTGTTTCCCAATAGTATGAAGGAGGAAGATCCTTAGGGATAGGAGCTCCATCAATATCCTGTGCAATGATATAGCTATCCTGTGCATTAGGCTTGATCCGCTTACCATCTTTCACAGGTGTGAAGCAGATATACAAGTCAAACTTGTCTCTTAGAGCCTTAACCTGTGACCCTAGCAATTTCAAAGGAAACTTGGCTTCTTCAAAATCTCGATTAAACCTTGCTTCCTCATGTTTTCGATTATAGAATTTCTTGTTAATTCCTACGTGAACTACTCCATCTTCAGGAAAGTTACGTTTTAACAAAGTCATAAATTTAGAGGACACTTGACCAACTCCACCCCTCTCTTATCAATTCTCGTTCATAAGCTCTATCATTAGGGCTTTGATAGATACCAAATAGCTCAGTATAAATATCTCTGACAAACTCCCAACCCTTAACCTTAAACTTCCATAATGAGTCCATCACACGTTTTATATAACGTTTAAGGCTTTTGTTAAAAGACTTTGAAATTCTTCTTTGATAGCTATTAGGGTTTTTAAAATTGTACATTAAGTGCTCAAAAACATTTTCAGAATTTTCAGCTTCCTTATCATTCAAAACCGAGTCATTCACAAGGACTGTGCGACCTCTTGTATTAGCTTTAATGATTGTGATTAATCCTAAAGTATGTAGTGTGTTGAGATGTTTAGCAAAGGCTTTCTTACAAGCAATACCAAGGTGAGGCATAATTTCCTTGTTATTGAAGGTGTATTCATTAGCTCCATGATTAGCAACCACAAGTGAGTAAAAGAATGATAATACCATTAAAGTATAACTATCTAGTCTATACTGCTCAATCCATTCAGTTTGCACTGTGATAAATGGTTTTTCAGGAGTTGATTGACTCATTAATTCATTGTAAAGTGTAGCCTTAACAGTCCAATCACGTTTTGCCCAATAACCATCTTCATTCCAACCATACTTAGCTTTATTACGATTAAGTAGTCCCATATTTTCAAGGATAACTCCATATTCATGCACAGAATAATTAGATAGCCCTAAATGCTTCTCAAACCACTCATTGCTTACTGAGATATCAGCCACAGGCTTACCCTCAGCCATACTAGCCATACAAGAATAGAATAACACAAGACCTGGACGATCCATATATTGGTTCAATTCTGTGGGGATTTTAATATACATGTAATTCCTCATTTCTAAGATTTATGGTATAACTAGGTTATCACTTTATCTCTCAAATGTCAAGAGGTTTTTTGAAAAATCTCAAATTATTTATTAGAGGCAAGCACTATCCTATATAAGATAACTACTTAATACTATAGTCTTATAGATTATAAGTAAGTATCTTATATGACATAGTTGATACCTCTAATAAATCTTAAATAAATTTTTAAAAAGTGTTGACAACTAACCTATAGTGTGATATACTCATAGTACATGTATTTCCTTGAGTTCTAACAAATTCGTTAGAGCTCTTTTTTTTTTGTTTACAATTCCCCATAGTTAAGGATATATCGAAATTGACTTAGTGAGTAGCAGGTATATCCTTTTTGGTATGCTTCATACAATAATTCAATACCTTCATCAAGGTTTTTAAATTTAGGATGATAGTAAATGTCAAATGTTGATTGTGCTTGTGCTTGTAAACTAGGCATTAATACCTGAATTAGCTTTTCTACAGTTTGATCTTTCTTAGCAAGAGATTTACGCTTTTTACCCTTAGCAGGTTTTATCATTCCATAATAACCATTTGCATAGGTTGTAACCTTAGGAATAGGTTTAGCTGTGTATTTCCATGAGCTAGTATCCTGTGATTCTAACCACACAAGGAATTGATACAGTCCTTCAAGATTTTTTTCATAAGAAGCCATTGAGATGAACTCAGTACGTTTATGCTCATTCATATAACTTGCTGAGAGGTTCACAATAGGTTTGTTTAGATATGGACCTAGCGTAGCTACATCTGTGTAGGATCCTGTAGCTAGTTTGTAGTATTTTGATAATTCCTCATAAATCTTAGGAATTGATTCATGGTCATAATTGTAAAATACCATCTCATTCCAATATCCTTCATGGACACCTCGGTCAACTTGGATGAGCATAGAAGCCTCTGAGAACTCCTCTAAGAGCTTTTCTTCAACAGCCCTCTTAGACCCTTGACAGCCTACTTCCTCGTCCGTAGTGAAGAGAATATGAGGTCTGAAGCCCATATCAAGGATATCAAGGATAGTTTTAACTCCACAGCGGTCATCAGCACCTAAGCAAGCAAGCTTAGGATTAGCCATAGGATGTAGCATGATAATATCATTGTAAAAGATGATATCACCCAATTTAGGAGCTCCTACAGGCTCTTCAGTTGATAATCGTGCTGAGTAGGTAGTTTCATTAGCATTATGGTGAGTGTTGATTGTATCAAGGTGTGCTACCAACACAGGAGCATTAGGATTTTCACTAATTCCTTGGATAATGTATCCATAGTCAATGACATCATAGTCATAGTCATTAACTAGCCAATCATACAATTTGTCACCTAGTTCATTTTGAGTCAAAGTCAATAATTCTTTAAAAGTTTTCATTTTGTTCTCCTATTTAATAATTTCATAGTATTTAGTTTGTAATTTCCCAAATACTTCAACATCTAATTCACGAATGATATCTCTATAATTCTTTGAACTATCAACATCATCTTTTTTGAAGTGAACACTTGATAAAATATCATCAGTTCCTAGAGTGGTATAGCTGTTTTCTCGGCTCATGTTACACCACAAACGCATAGAACGATCACCCTCACGATTGTAAAATTTACCTTCAGGGATATAAGCACCTTCAATTTCTTTAAAATCATCAATTTTCTTGTCAAACAGCAAGCAATACAACACAGTAGTAAACTCATAAGCTGTTTTATTCTTTTCCGTTGCAATATTGCTATAAGCTCCTGCATGTGCAATATCTCCTGATTCATTCATATAAAAATATGAACGATAAAGTTTTCTTAGAATAGGCTTTTTAGAGTGTTTAGTATAACCTGCACTGTAAGCTTTCAAAAAGTTAAAGCCTAGATAATCCATAGCAAAATGTGAGTCCTGACCTGCTCCTTCATACTTGTGACAACTTCCTGCAAATGCCCAAGAGTCAACAAGGGTTGGGATTTTAAAGTTTTTAGTATCCACAAGGAATAAGGTGATATTTTCAATGTTTTTACCACTACGGTTAAACCCGTGTGAGTAGTAGTCATTAAGATAGTCTTTTACTTCACCAAAATATTGTAATTCTTTGTTAGTTGGTTTAAATCCTTGTTTTGAGAGCTGTTTTGACAATTTAGGAGTATAGAGACCTTCAGCAAGTTTAAATCCTTTGAAATACTCCTCCACCATGCTTTTATAAGTAAATTTTTTGAGATTAGGATTGAATTTCAGGTAATCTTCCTTGTGAGTTTCCCAAAACTTGTCTGATTGTTTTTGATTAAACTCAACTAATAACTCAGTAACATCAAATTTGTCAATATATCCCTTGTAAATCTTTTTGATTTTAGGGTATAGCTTAAATGGTACATATTCCATATTCTCATTGTAAAGCTTAGACCTTAATTCAATATAAGTGATAGCCTTACTTTGAGGCTCTTTAGTTTCAATACGTTTCAGTGATTTTTCAATAAACTTATTAATTGCTTGCTTGTGATTATTCACAAATGCTTCAGGATCTTGGAAAATAATAAGTTCTTTGTCAAGACTAGCTAAAATTAAAGGTAAGGGATTAACAAAGTAACCATCTTTATCAATATTCACAGTTAAGTAATAATCCTGATATTTAATTAGGTTATCTGTGTTAAGCACACCTAGACAAGACCCTTTAAAATTTTCTTGGATAAACTCAGCACGTTTGCGAACATGCTTAATTTCATGATATTCTTTAGTAAGATCATTCAGATCTTCCATTTTATCCAGTACAGCTTCAACAAGTGTTAAGCTCACCTCAAGCTCTTTTTCATTATTGGCAATACTTAGTAACTCATTTTGTAATTCCTCTTTTAAGTTACCAATTCTTACTTTTAATTCATCTGATAAATTTTCAAATTTCATTATTTTCTCCTCAACAGTATTTACTTAGTGATCGAACACCAATCATTTCTCCCTCAAGGAAGTATTTTCGCCCTGTGATATAGATATCTGAGTATCCTCTTTGTTTCAAACACTCAGCAGTGATTTTGCTTACTACGATTAATGAGTAGTTTCTTTGTAATTCCTTCATTTTCTCATCTGAAATGTCACAAGAAAAATTAATAGTATCTAATGGTGCACCTTCACAGTACCCAATATTTTCAAACGTGATTGAAGCTCGAATAGGCTCCTCATATTCACAAGGTTTGATAACCTTAATGATAGTACCATTATGATCTACAATCATGATATCATGACCTGTTAAATTTGCAATTTCTTTCATGCAATACCTCGTTTCTTTAATTCTTGCTTGTATTCCTGCTCTTCTGAGATCATTTTAAAGCTTAAAATCATAAATGCTAAGCAGTAAGCCCACAAGTACAATGAAAGGCTATAGTCAACATGGAAGCTCATGTATAATAATGTGATAATGTGATAATACCACACGAAAAGTCGTTTAATATTAATTTTGCGTTTTTTGTTTTTCATTTTGTTTCTCCTTCATAACCTGTATATAAAAATGGGTGTGTTATCAATGGTTCATAATACTTTCTATGAGATCCCATAAAGTACCAGCATCTATTTGATAGTAGAACTCTTAAATTAGTATCTTTAATTCTTTCAGCACATAAAAAACTATTGTGTTGTCCCATTTTTCTATTTATTAATATTGCTTTAGGTTCATCACTATCACTATTTATAATGAAGAGTATATCTCCTTTTTTATATTTTAGCCCAGCAACCCAAAAATCCTTTGTAACTCTAAAAAATCCTGTATTAGTAGTATATATAGCATACCTTAAAAGTAAATTTTTCAATTCTTCAAAGCTATATAATTTTAATAAATTATCACTCATAACCTTCACCAAAATAAAGAAAACTAGATAAGTTTTTTTCATTAAAATCTTCAAAAAACTTTTTATGATAGCCCCTTAAGTGCCAACCTTTCATACCTTCAGACATAGCTTTATTAGTAAATAAATTCCCTTTATGCCCCTTTGTAATCCAATTACCTGTTAATTCAAATAAATCAAATGAACTTCTACTAATATAACAAGCATAAATGTTATCCTTTTCAAACCATAGTCCATCATACTCAACAGGTACTACACACTTAACTATTTTTAATTTATCAGCTTTATAATAATATCTTTCAAAAATATATTCAGTGTTTCCACTTTTCAATAATATATAATTTTTCAAAAATAACTTAATATCAGTCATCAACTTTATCTCCTTTGTATAGAAAGTTATGGGAAGCTCCAAAAGGGGCTGTTTTAAATTGTTTTTTAAAATCTTCTACCTTTATTCGCCAACAGGTGAAACCTTGATTCCGTGTCCTAGATGAAATATCCATTCTGTGACCTTGCATTGTTTGCTCAAGGTCAATTATAGTTACTATAGTATCACCTGTATAGCTACTAACAAATGGTTTACTTACAATATAAGCTCCTATATGTATATCCTTATAATCATACTCTATAGGCTCTATTAAATAAAATACCTTATCAATTTTAAAATCAGGCTCTAACTCTTTAAACAGCCCTAACCTTCTTAAATTTTCTTTATAATCAAACATCACCAAATTTCCCCCACTTTAAAATGTACCCACTCATCAAATTCCACAGTATAGGCTCTCAGTGTTTTAAATTGTGAGTCCCACACTTCCACAAAGCAGTCATCATCTACCATATATTTTCTTGTGATCTGACTATCTTTTAAGCCTTTGTTTGCATCAGGGTTTTCCATGCTGTTCTTTGTGATAGTCTCAATACGCTCCTGAAGCCCTTTTATCTGCTTCTGATTGTCTTTTGTGACCACAACTAGGGAAACAGTCACAAGTAATAATAACGCTGTTAGAACGGCTGAGATAGCCTTGTAGATAGTTCCCATTTTTAAATCTTTATAGTTCACTTTAATTTTCATTTTATTTCTCCTTTATTATATTTATATCTTATCACTTATTTTTGTATTTGTCAAACATTAAGTTTTTCCCCCCGTCAAGTAATTACTAGAGATTCTTGCTTGAAAGTTAATTTGTTATTTGTCGTAAGCTCTAATTTAGTGTAATTACTCCGCTCATTTAGTTTTACGTGCTGTGAATTGGCATAAACTAATCAGCACAACCTGTCAGTAAATACTGCAATTTCAGTA